>Ga0209083_1000053_pt1 | contig 176613 bp, 145 predicted proteins | sample AM7aDNAmetaG_FD_184132 | JGI IMG/M metagenome (GOLD analysis project Ga0209083, IMG submission 184132) | Freshwater microbial communities from Finland to study Microbial Dark Matter (Phase II) - AM7a DNA metaG (SPAdes) (version 3) | ecosystem: Environmental > Aquatic > Freshwater > Lake ... | reverse complement strand
GTCCCGCTCCAACTCCATGATTGATTTTAACCCTATCTCTATTATCCTTCCCAATAAATCTGAACTTTTGGTCTCGGTTAATAAGTTTTGGAACTCATCCAAAAAATCTTTTGTAACTTTCGTTTGTCTTTTTGCCATGGCTGATATTTTTAAGTTAATGACTCTTATACGTCATTTTTTCAGCCGTGGCTTTTTAATTTTACAGAAACAAAGTTACACTACGAAATGAATTTTTACCATAAATACAACTCCATAATTTGTTACCTCCAGTATCAGTTTTAATTACAATACTATAACCAGCGTTAATTGTTTTTGTTCCAAGAATAATATATCCTTTATCATAATCTTCAATGACCCAATTTGCCCAATATCCCTGTCCGTATGTTCTAATCCATTGTTGAGCGTTGTAATAGAAAGAAATGCAAAAGAAAAAAAGTGAAAATACCTGTTTCATATAGAAAAAAATGAGTTCCCCCGTATTAACGGGGGAACTCAAAATTACTAAATTTACCATACAACAATAAATCGCTGGGTTTCAATAACTTTTCCTGATAGTTTGAGAGTGCAAAGGTATGTTCCTACCGATAGTGTTGATGTGTTGATCAGAACCTGATCTTGCTGTTTCGTGATTATAAGCCCTAATAGATTTGATTCACGCCGCTTACTCATCCGCAGACAGATAATTTTAGTGAAGATATCGGGGAATACGGCGGTGTGGGCGAATGAATTTCCGAATCCCTGTTTTATAATGTACTTTTGAAGCGGAGAATTAGTTTCATGCCTGGTTTGTAGATTTTATAGCCATTATTGAAAAAAATACCGGCAGGGAAAATAAATTCCAGATAAAGTGTAACTATCCGCAGGATTTGCCGACAAATATTCAGTACATATACCAGATTGTAAACTTGATTTAAACAAACCCGGAGGTCTTATGAAAAAATCAGCATTCTTACTTTTTTTATTGTTTACGTTTATCCTGCAGTTGCATGCCCAGGAAGGGATGTGGCTGCTCAGCCAGATCAACCAGCTTGATCTTGCAAAGAAAGGTCTTCAGATCCCTGTAAGCGAAGTTTACAGCAAGGACAAACCCTCGGTATCCGACGCCATAGTACAGCTCGACGGGGGAACGGCATCCTTCGTTTCGAAAGACGGGCTGCTGGTTACCAACCATCATGTGGCCTATGCAGCCATACAGCGCAATTCAAGTGTGAATAACGATTACCTGGCCAACGGTTTCCTCGCTTCCAAACGCAGCGACGAGATCAAAGCACCGGGGTACCAGGCAAGACTCATGCTAAGCATGAAAGATGTAACGGCTGAAGTGCTGGCCGCAGCCAAAGGGCTGACCGATCCAACGGAAAAAAACAAGAAGATCAATGAAAAGATCGCTGAAATGACCAAAGCCTCCAAAAACGGGAAGGAAGATATCGAGGCCAGCGTTTCACAAATGTACAATGGCAGGCAGTACATCCTGTACATTCACAAAGTGTTGAAAGACGTGCGACTGGTATATGCACCTCCATCATCCATAGGGAATTACGGTGGAGAAACCGACAACTGGATGTGGCCCAGGCATACGGGCGACTTCTCGTTTTTCAGGGTATACTGCGCTCCCGACGGGAGCGGTAAGGAATATGCAGCGGATAACGTGCCTTACCATCCGAAAGTATGGCTTAAGGTTGCAAAGGATTTTTTGAAGGATGGTGACTTTAACTTCATCATTGGGTATCCCGGCCAGACTACCCGTTACCGTTCATCCACTTCGGTGTATTATAATGAGCATTATAACTATCCGTTCTCCATTAAGAATTTCAGGGAGATCATCGATCTCTGCGACCAGCTTACGAAGAACAACAGGGATGGGCAGATCAAAGTGGCCAACCTGACGAAAGGCCTTGCCAATGCCATGAAGAATTACCAGGGCAAACTCGACGGGATAAAAAAGACTCATTTCTATGAGAAGAAGCTGGAATTCGAAAAGGAATTCGTAAACTGGACCAACGGCAAACCTGAGACCAAGGCTAAATATAGCGATATCCTGCAAAAGGAGAAGAACGAGTATAAGCTGATCGAAGTTACGAAGGAGAGGGACCAGGTGTTTTCATTGCTCCAGGGATTGTCGGGGACTCCCCTGAGCGTGGCACAGCAGGTAATCGCACTGGCCCAGGAAAAGGAAAAGCCTGAAGGCGAGCGCCAGCCGGGATTTTCGGACGAGGCCGCGGACCAGGCTGCTGAAGGGCTGCAGTACACTTATGAAAATTATTTTGAGCCGGTGGAGAAGGCGCTGATATTGCGTTCGCTCAACATGGCCAAAGCATTGCCCGAAGGCCAGAGGATCACAGGGCTGGATTATATTTTCAATTCGGGAAAAACAAACGAACAGTTTGTTGACGAGGCATTTAAAGCTTCGAAGCTCAACGATATCGAATATGCAAAGACCCTGTTTAGAAAATCTGCAAAGGAGCTGAAAGACCTGAATGATCCATTCATCAACCTGGCTTACAGCATTGATCCCATGGCTATAGAAATACAGGAGACCGGACAGAAATTCAATTACAATGTCACCGAACTGCGAAAGGTATACCTTGACGGATTGTTTGAATGGAAGGGAACAACCATGTATCCTGATGCCAATGGCACCAAGCGCTTTACTTCGGGTAAGGTCAAGGGTTACAAACCTGCCGATGCAGTATGGTATTATCCTTTCACGACCCTCGAAGGGGTGGTGGATAAGAATACCGGCATCGAACCTTTCAACGCGCCCGATGCGTTAGTGAATCTTTATGATAAGAAGGATTTCGGCCGCTGGGTGAATCCAGCGATTAAAGATATTCCCGTAGCCTTCCTGAACCAGTGCGATATTACCGGAGGCAACAGTGGCAGCCCGGTGATGAATGCAAAAGGCGAGATCTGCGGACTGGCATTCGACGGGAATTACGAATCGATGATCAGTGACTGGCAGTATGATGAGAAGCTGCAGCGCTGCATCAATGTCGACATCCACTACGTGCTGTTTATCACCGAAAAGATCGGCAAGGCAGGGTTTATACTGGAGGAAATGGGGGTGAAGTAAAGAAGATCAATATTCGATATTAAATCTTTTTTCTGATTCATGGGTTACAACCCGTAATTATCGATCAGGTACACCAGTTCGGCCATGGCTGCAGCTCCGAGTTCGAGTTCGCGTACATTGATCTTATCGAAGCTGTCATTTGCCGAATGATGGAAATCGAAATACCGTTGGGGATCAGTTACAAGGCCTATCAGCGGGGCTCCCTGGGATTTCAGGTCACGGATATCGACCCCGCTGCCTCCTTTTTCGAAGAACCAGATATTGTAAGGAGCAAACAGGGGTTTCCAGCTTTTTATTTTTGCCAGCTGCTGATCTGAAGCGTCGACGGAAAATCCCCAGGGAGAATCACCTCCCCTGTCGGCTTCGATAGCGGTTATATGTTTTTCGCCTTTCTTTTTGGCAATATCGGCATAGGTGGCAGCCCCTTCCTGGGCAATTTCCTCATCCATGAAGGCAACAGCGCGGATGGTATGTTTTGGCCGTATACCAAGCGCCTTGTAAATTCTCAGGATGTCGATGGACTGGACCAGTCCTGCCCCGTCATCATGTGCACCCTGTCCAAGGTCCCAGGCGTCGATATGGCCTCCAAATGCAATGACTTCTTCGGGATGCTCGCTTCCCCTGATCTCGCCTGCAACGTTCCAGCCCGGGGCATCGGGGAGATTCCTGCAGTTCATTTTCATGCTGAGTTTCAGGGATGGATCGTCTTTTAGCCAGGAAGATAAAAGATCGGCATCATTGGTGCTCACACTCATTGCCGGAATTGCTTTCACGCTGTCGGCATAATGCTGGACCCCGGTATGGGGGAAGTTGTCGTGCGAGGTGGTTGCCGAGCGGATAATGACGGCAAGTGCTCCGTATCGGGCCGCCTGCATGGCGCCCTGGGAGCGTTGGTCGACGGCTTTTCCATAGGCTTCGAAGGTGTTGATGTGTGATTCATCGGCAGCCCGGTTGAAAAAAACGATTCTGCCTTCAATGCCCGAACGGCCGATAGTCTTTAAGTCGTTGAAATTATGCACCTCCACAACTCCTGCCCTGATTCCTGCATCCCCCGTACCGATTGAAGTCCCAAGGGCACATACGTGCAGGTTTTTGCTGCCTTTTTTTGTTGAAGCCAGCTTTGCCGTTTCAACAGTTCCCCTTTCCCAATGCTTTACCATCATCGGCTGAAGGTAAACAGTATCCAGCTTCATTCCCTCGAACAGTTTTTTTACATATTGAACAGCCTCCCCTGCTTTGGCTGAACCGCAAAGCCTCCCCCCGATTTTATTACAGAGATAATCCAGGTTTTTATAAGCAAGAGGATTCGTCAGGGCTTCGGTATATATCTTCCTGATCGTCAGTGAATCCTGGTTCTGGGCCCTGGAAGCCTGGATAAATACCGGTAGTAACAGGGCCAGGGATAAATAAAACTGTTTGCGCATGGTTAAATGTTGAGGCGGTAAAATTACCAATAATATCGAAGGAAGACAGGCCTTTCCCAAATCACATCCGCAGTAAAAAACAATAGAAAACAATAAAAAACATTGACAAACGAGTATAAATGTATTATATTTGCTTGTCTGCAAACAGTATCAGGTATGAAATCATCAACCGACATCAGGGAAGTATTCCAGATCTTCCAGAACAAGGAATCCTTTTTCGGGGAGATCCAGAAAACAAAATCAAACCGTTTGATCTTAACCCAGATTCTGATCATCTGTCTTTTTGCCTTTTTATACGGGATTGTCATGGGAAGCTATCACAGCCTGGTCCAGTCCCTGGTGGCAGGGCTTAAGGTGGTCATACTCTTCCTGTCGACGGTGGTGCTTTGTTTCCCCTCGTTTTTTATCATCCAGCAGGTGCTGGGTTCAAAGATGAGCTTCAGGCAGATGACGATGATAGTGCTCAGCGGGGTGGTTCTTACAGCCACTATCGCGCTTTCATTTGCACCCATAGTCATAGTATTCCAGGTCACCGGGGGCAATTACCATTTCCTGCAGCTCCTCCATGTGGCGATCTTCATCTTCGCCGGCATCTTCGGAATGAAACTCATGGTGGATGCATTGAAATACGCCTGCGACCAAAAGAATATTTATCCCCAGATAGGGGTAACGGTATTCAGGATCTGGGTGATCATCCTTGCATTTGTTGGGATTCAGCTTGCCTGGAACCTGCGCCCATTCCTATGCGAGAAAAACGAGGAATTCAAATGGTTCAGGAAGTACGAGGGTAATTTTTACACGGCCATTGTTTATTCGGTGGAACAATTGGTCTCACCCACTGTCCCTGTCGAAAAGCCTCCCCAGCCGCGTAACAGGACCGACACTATTATCAATACTCCGGCCGATACCATTACATTGTTACGCAAATCAGGTAAATAGTCCATGGAAGATATCATGACCCTCGAGGAGGTGGCTAAATACCTTAAAGTGAAGCCCCAAACAATTTACACCTGGGCCCAGGACGGCAAGATCCCTGCAGCCAAGCTTGGAAAGGAATGGAGGTTTAGGAAGGCGGTGATCGACCGCTGGTTCAACGAACACATCAACGAAAAATTCTCACAGCTTTTATAGGTATTTCCTCAATACCCGGCGACTGCAGGGCGGTTTAGTGATCATTGTACCTGGCCCCGGGCCTGCTATAATCCCATATCTTCAGCCGAGGGAAGCATTGCAGCTATTGTCAGGGCGGCAAATTCATCAATGGGTATCCCGATCTTTTCGCATTCGAGTATATTCTCGCGTTTCACCGAAGCTGCGAACATTTTTTCCTTCATCCTTTTGACTACGGATTTCGGCTTCACGCTGGCCAGCTTTTTATCGGGATAAACATAAGTTGTCGCGAAAATCAGCCCTGTGATGGTCTCTCCTGCAGCCAGGGCGTGCTGGAATTCGTTGCTTCTTTCTTTCCCTGATGAATATTCGTTATGCATGCGGATGGCGTCGAGGATATCTTCATCAACGGGATAATCCTTAAGCAGGACCTCGGTCTGAGTCCCGTGAACGGCGGCCTCAGCATTGGTGACTTCAACGTCGAGGTCGTGGAGCAGTCCGGCCAAACCCCATTTTTCCTCGTCACGGCCCAGCTTTCGGGCAAGTCCCCTCATCACGGCCTCGGAAGCCAGGGAATGGAAAATCATCTTTTCGTTTTTCACGTGCTGATGTAAGAGAGCAAGGGCTGTTTCACGGTTGAATTCCATATTCTGAAAAATTATTGTACCACAAAAGTAAACATTAATTTTGCCGGCATGGAAGAGAAAAAGAGTATCTGGACCGACCTGTATCCGGTAAGTTGGTACGATACCGACATCACCAAAACAGCAAACCTTGCAGCAATTTGCAACTACCTGCAGGAGACGGCTTGGCATCATGCCGACCACCTGAACTTCGGACTGAGAAAAGGCAATGAGTTTGAATACATCTGGGCGCTTGTCCGCCTGCTGGTAAAAATCGACAAATACCCTGCATGGACGGATAAGGTATCGGTAAAAACCTGGCACAGGGGCACCCAGGGACTTTTTGCAATGCGGGATTTCGAGATACTGGATGCCTCTCAAAACAGGATAGGATGTGCAACTTCACAATGGTTCATCCTTGATCCTGTTACCAGGAGGCCGCAGCAGGCAGTGGTTGACAGGGAGATCCTCAGGCTTACGCGCCATACCCCCGTCATGGAGGAGAAGCCCGAAAAAATAATGATAAACGGTCCGCTTGAATTTCTTTCTACCGAAAAAGCACGCTTCGCCGAGATCGATATGTACGGGCATGTGAACAACACCCGTTATGTTGAATGGATCCTGAACGCCATCCCGATTGATATCCATAAGGAAAAATTCATCAGCAGCTTCACTATAGAATACCTTCATGAGACAAAGCTGGGCGATGAGGTGGATATTTTCGGGCAGGGGCTTATAAAAAAAGATCCCGGCAAACCTGTTGTACAGGCTCCGGGATCAACACTTGTCAAAGGGATAAGGCGTGAAGACGAACAGTTGGTCTTCCGCGCAAAGCTGGATTGGAAAGAGCGTCAGGAATTCTCGTAAACATCACGGAACACCAGGGCAAATTCCTCGGCAGTGGTAGGGGTTGTGTTTTCGGCAGTCCGCTGGTGAGCTGCAGTCACAAGGCCTTCATTCATTGCTTTTGTGAATTCTATCATGCGGTCGGTAAAGCTTTCGCCCATGCCCATCATCATGAAAGCCTGTTTGGCATCATTGTATGGGAACTGTATATACCTCATTCCAGGTTTCCCGATAGCCTCTCCGTAAAGGGCCGTGATCTCCTCATAGTTATAATCCCTGGCACCCAGCACATACTCCAGGCTTTTGCCTGTAAAATCAAGGGCCAGCAAATGTTTCAGGGCAACTGCAGCGATATCCTTTGTTGCAACCATCGGTATCTTAAGGTCGCCACGGACCGGTGTCCCGAGCAATCCCAGCATCTTGACCATTCCTGCCATCCCGAGCCCGTTCTCAAGAAAATATCCGGCACGCAGGTACAGTATAGCTATCCCCTGGACCCCGTTGAAGATCTCTTCCATTTTCTGGAGGCCCTGCACTACGCCTGCGCCTGATGATAAATGGGCGCCAACGCTGCTGAGAGCAACCACATGCTTTATTGTGGAGGTTTTCAGGGCTTCAGCCACAGCCGAAACCTGCTTCACCTGGTTAGCATAAAAATCAACGGCCTGGGGATCGATGGCTACCAGGGTGTAAAGAGCATCGGCTCCTTCAAAAGCCTTTTCCAGTAATCCGGCATCACTGATATCCCCCTGGAAAAGAATGGCTCCCTTATCGGTGAGTTCCTTTGTTTTAGCAGTGTTTCTTGCTATGATGCGAACGGTATGCCCTTGTTCGAGCAGCCCAAGTGTAATTGGTCTACCGGTATGGCCGGTAGCGCCTATGATGACATATGTTTTCATAATTTATGAGTTATCAGTTAAAATTTAATGAATTGTAAATGATCCTGACCGGAAGAGGTCAGCCAGATCAGGCTTTTAATAATTTGAATGCGTGGGCCCAGCTGTTCTTAGTCAGGCCGGGGATGCACCAGAGCATGCACAGGGGTTCTATCGCCCTTGCTGCTTCAACCATTCCCATATCTTCAGTCTCCCATCCGAAGAGATCAATAATTTCCTTTACCTCCGCCTTTGCTTTTTCAGAATTTCCACAGATGAACATGCTGGGTTTACCTCCCGGGAAAGACGGGTTTACCATGAATGAATTGCCCACGCTGTTAAAGGCTTTTACAAAATGGATTTCGGGGAAAGACTGCTGCAGCTTCTCCATCAGGGATTCGTTGAGGTCGGTGAAGAACCTGAGCACCCCGTTTTCAGGAGCAGCCTCGGCGATAGGGTTGGTGGCATCGATCACCGTCTTGCCGCTAAAGTTTGCCAGCCCGGCTTTATTGACTGCTTCCAAAGCCCGGTTGCCTTTTACGGCAAGCACAATAAGGCTGCCGAATGCTGCAGCTTCTGCGAAACTGCCGGTATGGCCCGACTCTCCCGCTTTTGTCTTCCATTCAGCCAGTTTATTCACATCACTGGTTCCTATCATCACTTCGTATCCGTATTTCAGTAACCCGTTAGCCAGCGTCTGGCCTACGATTCCCGATCCCAGTATTCCAATTTTCTTCATAGATGAATTTCTGATTGTTGAGTTTGCTTATTTACCTGGTAACAAACCCCAACTCCCCTGGTCAATTAAGGACTTCCCGGGAGCCAAACCCGGGGCCGGCTATTGCCCATGGGAATGCCAAATTAATCAAAAAAACTCAAAAAGATGCCAATATATTGCTCATTTGAGAAAATTCAGGCTCCCAAGGGCAGAAAAAGCTCTTTTGTATCTTCTTTAACACCGGGGCCGCAAGTATACAGAAAGAGCCCTGCTGTCAGTATAAAACCCGGGCGGCTGAATGCCCGGCATAGATGAAAATAATTCAGTACTTTTGACCCGGAATCCTTATAAAACCGCGGGAAATGAGCACAAAGCTGAACCTGATCAGAAAAACAAAGTGGAATTTTATCCGATTCGGACTTCACCGGATCTTCGGCCCATTCAGCGGTGCAATGCTCAACCTGGCTTACCTTTCAAAAGTCTCAAAATGGATCTCGGCACACAGGAATGTAGAATTCAATGATTTTTATTCCTCAAAATGGGATTATAACAAACGTTACAAGCTTTACGAATATGTATTGAATAAGAAACAGCTTTCTGATCGTATATTGTACCTGGAATTTGGTGTTTCCGGCGGGCATTCCTTTGAATGGTGGGTAAAGCACAACAGCCATCCCGAATCACGGTTTACGGGTTTTGACACTTTCGAAGGACTGCCTGAGGACTGGGGCGGTTTCCGGAAAGGAGCCATGTCGACGGGTTCAAAATTACCCGAGCTTGACGACAGCAGGGCTGGTTTTGAAAAAGGACTGTTCCAGGAAACCCTCCCGGTTTATGTGAAAAGCATTGATAAATCCTGCCGCAAGGTGATCATGATGGATGCCGATCTTTACACATCCACCCTTTACGTATTAACAACACTTGCCCCCTGTCTTCAGAAAGGCGATATCATTTTCTTTGACCAGTTCAACGTGCCCATGCACGAATTCCTGGCATTCATGAATTTTACCAACAGCTATTATCTGAAGATGGACCTGCTGGGAGCCGCCAACAATTATTATTTCTGTGCCTTCGAACTAAAGACTTTCGGTTACCTGGCTTAATTCCTTTTAAACCTGGCAGAGTGAGCTGAACTCCTGGGCTGTTCGAGTGAAAAAGGGTGGTTCTCAATTACCGGAATGGGCCTGGGAAGCAACTTGTAAATATCCTTCAGGAATACTTTCTCGTCTGAATCGCAGAATGAAAGAGCAACTCCTTTCAGACCCGCCCTTCCCGTACGGCCTATACGGTGTATATAGGTTTCGGGAATATTGGGGATCTCAAAATTTATAACGTGCGAAAGCTGTTCAACATCAATCCCGCGAGCCGCGATATCGGTTGCCACCAAAACCCTGGTTGTGCGGTTTTTGAAATTTTTCAGTGCATTCTGGCGGGCAGCCTGGGACTTGTTGCCGTGGATGGCCGCAGCTTTGATCCCGGCTTTTACAAGCTCCCTGCTCACTTTATCGGCGCCATGCTTGGTCCTGGTAAAAACCAGGGCTGTTTCAATTGTCTGGTCCTGCAAAATATGGATCAGCAATGATTTTTTATCGGTTTTACTCACATAAAACAAGGATTGCCTGATGAGGTCGGCGGTTGCTACAACCGGGGCTATTTCAACTTTGACGGGATTCAGCACGATAGACCCGGCGAGTTTCTGGATTTCAGGAGGCATGGTTGCAGAAAAGAAAAGCGACTGGCGTTTTGAAGGAAGTTTCGATATAATCTTCCTTACATCATGAATAAAACCCATGTCGAGCATCCTGTCGGCTTCGTCAAGGACAAAGAACTGGATATGCTGAAGCGTGACGAACCCCTGGTTCATAAGGTCCAAAAGCCTGCCCGGAGTTGCAATAAGGATGTCGATCCCGTTCTTAAGAATGGTGGTCTGGGGGCCCTGCGAAACCCCGCCAAAAATGACGGTATGCTTTATGCCCGTATGATTTCCGTAAGCCGAAAAACTTTCGTTGATCTGTATTGCAAGTTCCCTGGTAGGGGTTATGATCAAAGCTTTTATCTGGCGTTTTCCGCCTGAATTATTTGGTTTACCATATAATAACTGCAGTATGGGGATGGCAAAAGCGGCTGTTTTACCGGTTCCCGTTTGGGCGCAGCCCAAGAGGTCTTTACCTTTAAGCAAAACAGGAATAGCCTTTTCCTGGATAGGAGTGGGCTCAGTGTATCCTTCTGCTTTCAGGGCCAGGAGGATGGGTTCAATAAGATTCAAATCTTCAAATGACATTGTAATTGTATTAAATAAGGGCTGCAAAAATTAATCCGTCCCGCATCAGCAGCCTGTTGAAGCGGGATAGAAGATATTCATGACTGCCATTTAGCACAAAACGACAGTTCCTTAAAAACTAAATTTTCTGGGATTATCCGTGGTCGTTTAGATGGATAAAGGGAGGAATACGATTTGCAAAGATACGGAATATTTCATTCAGACTGCATTCTCTGTATTATATCCTCTCATAAAAACTGAAGCCTGTCTGCACCAGGTACCTGAACCCCACAGCAAACGGCTTGATCTGCCCCTTATTCTGAAAGTCATGGCAAACAAACATGTTTCTGATTTTACAATTAAAAGATACAAATGAAGATTTCATACCGGGAAAGCCAGTCTGGCTGCGGTTTGAGAATGAAAAAATCAATAGAATTCCGGGGAGATCAAATAATTAAATACCCAAATACATAAAATAATCCGTACCTTGTTGAAATACCGGAGAATTAAATTTTCTAAATGAAATAAAATGACAAAAAAAACCACGCTTGAATACAGGATGATGCAGGAACACAATCGCTTAAAAATACCCGATTCAAAGCTTATATCCGGATCACTCAGCGGGAAATATCCCATATCAATGGACGGAGGCAAAACAACGATATTTATTTCGGATAAGAGCAAAGAGGCAGAGACCAGGGAGAGATACCAGTTACAAAGGGACAGCAGGCTTAATTTCTTCGTAAAAAAACCTAAAACATAATTCTTCCGATTGACATAATCACAACGAGAGAAAAGCGGATGAATTAATTTTCATTTACCTGCCAATGAAATAATTAAAATTTCAATGCAGTAACTGGGGTTCAGTTTTCCCAAAAAGGATGGATTCGGAACAGGGCATGGCCACACCATTATTCTCATTACGTCCCTGGAGAATATATCTTGGATTGGGGCTCTGCTGTTCATCAACAGCCTGCTTGCACAGTTTTCCGATAGCCCCGCCTTTCACCCTGTTCCAGATCAGCGTTAGTTTCATTGAGGGGAAGCCGGTCGTCATCTCATAATCCCCATCGCTGTCGCCTGCCGAGAACAAAGGGTCCCAGTTTCGGCCAAGCCCTTCTTTAACCACTTTGTTGATTGCATCAATTTTTCCCTGCCTGAATGTTTTGATCCAACCTGCCTTATATTCAGGAATGATTTTTCCGTCACCGGCAATGGCAAGCTCCATGGCGATTATATGGTCAGGATCCAGGTTGTAACCAAAGCTGCCTCTCCCTGAAAACACTTCCACAACGGGTTTATAGCTTGCCGAAACAATAAAAACATCGATTCCGTGCTTTTTAAAGGTGGAAAAAAGGTTTTGTATTTCAGGAAAAACCCTCAGGCCGGTTCTGTGTGAACAACTGACCAGGCCTGCTTTTGTTTTAATATTGGCTGGTGATTGCAGAGTTTGCAGGTTTAACTGGTTACCGAGTTCATATGAAATGGCTTCCCCGGCCATGGCCTTCACTTCATCAACGGTATGGCCGGCAAATAAATAAAGCACCCAAAGCAAGGCATAATCCTCCCCAATTCCCGGGCTTGCCGAATACCCTTCGAACAAAAAAAGCAATTTTGCAATGAAGTCCTTATACTGTGATGTCTGTTTTATTTCTTCCAGGGTCATCCTGCCTTTGAAGCCTGAGTAATTATCATAAAGAAACGCATAGTCATTTGAAAGGTCCTGGTTGATGTCAAACAGGAGGATGTTCTTAAATTCCTGCGGCAGTTGTTTCACCCCTTTGATATCATCTTTGAGCAATCCTTTGAACTGATCCTTTGTCATTTTATACCTCAGATTGAACATCTGGTAACGCATCAGGGCTTCTTCAACATCGAAATGGGCGGATGTCTGATCCCAGTCAAAAACGACATAGGGGGCTTTGCTTTTATCATAGTATTTCCCACCTGTACCATAATCGGTTATCAATTCGTTCAGGACCTTGTAATTCCTTTCAGACCAGTTCAACCTGTCTAATGGATCGGAATTTCCGAGACTGTCTTTACCGCAATTGCACGAATGCAATAATAAACCCATCATTAAAAGAGGGAAGAACCAAAGTTTCATTTTCACGGTTTCAAGGTTTAAAATGTAAACGATTTATTGTCAATTCATTAACTCGGGTAAACTAAAGAAACCCCGCTTCATTTTATGTTTCTGTATACATCCGATGGGGAAATACAATGATAATTCCGGAGATCATATGTTATTATCCTGTTGTGTATTTATGGTAACATCACGCCTTGGTACGGGAATTTTAACATTATTTTCTTTTAATATTTTAAACACACCAAACAATACATCGCTTTTGATGCTGCGTCCCTGGCTGTAATCGGATATCCAGAAAAGCAGTTCGAAATCCATTGCAAATTGCCCTACACCCAGAAAATAAACTGCAGGTTCGGGTTGCTGCAATATCATCGGATGTTTGCGCAGGATCTCCATTACAAGGCCCTGTACAAAATGCGGATCCGAATCATAACCCACACTTAAGGGTACTTCCATCCTGCGTGTCTTATCCGACAATGTCCAGTTGATCACCTCTTTGGAGATCAGCTGCCCGTTGGGAACAATAACCTCCGCCCCGTCGAACGTGTGAATGTTGCTGGCACGAAGATCAATCGATTTCACATTGCCTATGAGCGTACCAACCTGTACTGTATCTCCCAGCTGAATGGGCCTCTCAAAAAGCAGGATCAGCCCCGAGACAACATTGCTGAAAATGGTCTGAAGCCCGAATCCTATCCCCACGCTGAAAGCTCCAAGGATGATAGTCACTTTGTCCATCGGGATGCCTGTAGCATAGAATGCCAGGAAAAAACCAGTTATAACCAGAACATATTTCAATCCCATCGAAATGGTGTGGGGCAGGCCTTTTGACAGGGATAAGCGGTTGAGCACATCCTTTTCCAGCAGCACCTGCAGAAACCTGGCTAAAAAGAATGAAACAAAAATGACTGTAAAAAAAAGCAAAATGCCGTCAAGTGAAAAACTGGCATCACCTACGGTAAACTTGTAGGTTAAAACCGAAACGATCAGCTTATATGCAAGACTCCGTATATGAAAAGCATTCAGGAAAATAGAAAGCCAGTAAAAAATGGCCAGGGTATTCAGGATCAGGATCAACCTGTGTTTTAACATCTCGCCATAAAGCCGGATGGAATTAATTTTTCGGCCCCGGCGTGAATCAATTACCGATGCAACAACACCATTCAGCATTATTGCCGCAACAATCAGGAGCACAAGGCTGAGGATGTTGATGAACACTGCATTGATAGCTATCGAGGTCAGGATTAACCTGCCGGTAAGGTTGGCGATCAGCCCTGTCAATGCCAGTGCAAGATGAAAAACAATGAAGATCCAGGCCAGGTATTTAACGGAAGCTTTGATATTGATTTTCCCGAAATTGATCAATAACAGGAACAGGAGAACGATCTCGGCAGCTGCGATAAGGAAATACATCAAACGCGACAGCAATGCATCGGAAGAGACCAGGATAAGCATAAAGAAAAGAACAAGGATAGTGATGAAGGAATACAGGTAAACGTGGTGTTTCCGGCTGAGGAGGCGTTTCAGCAGGCTGATTATGGGATAGGCATAAAGGTAGGCCACAAGCTCACGGAAAACCATGGGGCGGGCCGAAAAAATGAATTCAACCGAAATAAGACTCAGTATCGAAGCTGCCATCAGGGGTTGCGAAAGCAGGATCTTCAGTTGTTCTTTGTAAAACCTTCCATAACCCTCGAAATTGATATGGGTTCTTCGTTTAAGTATATAGAAGAACCATAACATGGCCGAAAAAAGCAGGAAGAGAATAATGGCCGATCCCTTTTGAGTTCCGGCGTATTTTACCAGTTCCTTTATCCTCAGTTCTTTGAAGGTTTTAAGGGAATTCGCGGTAGCCGAAATGTAGTTTCTCCTGAAATCAAGGCTGAAGAGGGGAGGATGGTCAACTTTAAAAGAATTCAGTTCTTTACGGCCCATCAGGGCTATCGTTCTCTGGAGAGCAAAGTCGATCTTGATCCCAAGGGTAATGTTTTTTTCCATTATACCCATAACGGTATTGGTCTTCCTTCCAAGCATGTTAAGGGAGGAATCAATGAAAACGAGGGTTGATGTCAGGTTTGCCGGAACAGGCATGTTTGGGAAATCCTTAAGCAACTGGTCCTTCGTATTTTTCCAGTTGCCAGCTTCCTGGTTAAGCCAAACGGTGATTTCATCAAGGGTCTTGATGATCAGGCTCAGCTGTTTCTCCTCTTCTGCATTTTCCCGTTGTTCCTGCTCCAACAGGACTTTCCTGTTTTCAATAAACATGATTTTAACTTCAGGGTCATTCTGGTCGAGAGGTTTTAAGATGTTGGTATCGATCCTCGCGCTGATAATTTCATTTCTTGCCCTGAGCATCCTGATTGTACCGGCCGGTGGCAGGCTTCGAAATGCCTGTCTTGTTTTGTGCATCAGTTCGACGGACCGTACAGGGATATCGCTTGCTTTGATTGTTCCGGGCTGCAGTTTCTTCTGTTCGGATTGCTGCGAAGGCACTGACTGACTAAAGGCTGAAAACTGCATTGCAAATCCGGAAATGCAAATAAGCAAAAAGAGGCGGATCGTTTTCATGAATTTGAATTTGTTCCTTGCAAATATATGGTTGATCTGTGTAAACTTTATTTTCATAAATCATAAATCGGGAAAATTTGCCGTATATTTGTTATATTCTCAAACTTATATTATGAAAAGGCATCCGTCAAATCCCGCCTCTTTATCCGGAAATAAATGTAGTCTTGTTTTCGGGATCCTCATCTGCCTTGCCTTGTCAATGGGTGCTGGTCGTGTGGGCGCCCAGTCCTCATCCGCAGTAAACAAGCAGTCAGGAACGAATTTCTTTGAAATACAGAAACAGTTCAATGATTACTGGAAAGACAAGACAGTTACCAAGGGTTCAGGATATAATTTATTCCGCCGCTGGGAATGGTTCTGGGAGCAGCGTGTTGACCGTGACGGGAACTTTCCCCCGAATGACGTGGTTGTGAGGGAATGGAGCAGGTATTCGAAGGACCATACATCCCATGCCATGACTGGTATCACGTCGAACTGGACCTCCATGGGACCGGATTCCACTAAAAGCGGGTATGCCGGTCTTGGTCGCATCAACTGTATTGCCTTCCATCCCACTGATGCGAATACTTTCTGGGTGGGCACACCTTCGGGGGGTTTATGGAAGACGACGGACTTCGGTAACAGCTGGACTACCAGTTATACGAATCAGCCGGTGCTTGGAGTGAGTGATATAGTGATTGATCCGAACAATCCCCAGATCATGTATATTGCAACCGGGGATGGCGATTTCGGAAGCCTTTCAGCATTGACTGCCAGCGGCAAGGGAGATACAAAAAGCATAGGAGTGCTGAAGTCCACCGACGGAGGCCAGAACTGGGATTCAACGGGATTGAGCTGGAATGTGAGCTTCGTGGGACTGATCCGCAAGCTGGCCCTGAACCCGGTAAACACCGGCATGTTATTTGCTGCGACATCCAATGGTATTTATAAAACGATCAATGGAGGTACAAATTTTACACAAGTGAAGGACGGATATTTCATCGATATTGCGTTCAATCCGGGTAATTCTTCGATTATTTACGCCGCAACATGCTGCATCAGGAACAGTAATTATGAAATCATACGTTCGGCCCAGATCTATCGTTCAGTCGACGGGGGAGATAACTGGGATTCGGTGACTCAGTTTACCGAGGTTGGAAGGATCAAGCTGGCTGTCACGCCCCAGCGCTCTACACAGGTAGAAGCGATCTGCACAAATCCTTCAAACGGCCTTGAAGGATTATACGTCTCGGTGAACAACGGTTTACGCTTTGACAAATTTTTAACCGTAACGACCGATTGCAGCAACAATATGCTTCATGCTTACACCAACCCCGACCAGCAATCCAACTCCTGCGGCGGGCAGGGGTATTATGACCTTTGTTATCTCATCAATCCGAACGATTACAACGAGCGCTGGATCGGAGGTGTCAACACCTGGAAAAGCAATGATCCACAGGGCCAGGTTTGGGCAGCCAAAACGATGTGGACCGGGAACAGTTCCCAGAATCCCGGGAATCTGCCGGTAACTCATGCCGACAAACACTGGTTTGCGTTCCACCCTTTAAGGCCCGGGACTTTATTTGATGCCAATGACGGAGGACTGTATTACACTACCGATGGAGGGACTAACTGGATCGATATTTCAAAGAAGCTGACTATTGGCCAGATTTACAAGATCGGGTGTTCTGCTTCCAACCCCGACCTGGTTATGGGAGGGTTCCAGGATAATGGCTCCCAGCTTTACAATGCGGGAAAATGGCTGGCTCCGAATGTTATAGGCGGTGATGGCATGGAATGCCTTATAGATTACAGTAATCCCAATATCAAATATGCTTCATACTCCTACGGAGTGATTAAAAGGACGACCGATCCGAACTGGTTGCGCGACAGCGTTTCTGTGATCAGTGATAATATCCCGAACACTCCGAGAGGGGCCTGGGTGACGCCGTACGTCATTCATCCCACCGATCCTGCCACATTGTATGCAGGGTATAACGACATTTACAAAACTTCGAACCGGGGTGATGACTGGAAACAGGTCTCAAATTTACCTGCGCCTGTTCCGGGCGATGCAACACTGAGGACGATCTGCATTTCAAAAAGCAATCCGAAGGTGATGTTCGCAGCTACAAAGTATACCCTTTACAAAACCGCCAATGAATGGAGCAGCCAGGAAACAGTTACCTTGCCATCGGCAAATATAATGCTGACGGGGATAGCCATCCAGCCGAAGCATCCCGATACAGTCTATATCACGTTTTCGGGCTATACGGCCGGCAGCAAGGTGTTCCGCTCGTATAACGGGGGCGGGAACTGGGACAATATCTCCGGATCATTACCCAACCTGCCGGTGAATTGCATTGAATACCAGGACAACGCCAAGGACGGCTTGTATATAGGAACTGATGCGGGTGTGTATTTCAGGAATTCCTCAATGACCGACTGGATCCTGTTTAGTACGGGCCTTCCGAATGTTGTCGTGACAGAGCTTGAGATACAGTATTCGGGAAGCAAGATTCGTGCAGCAACTTACGGGAGAGGGCTCTGGCAATCGGACCTGTACAGCCCCTCGGGCATTGACGATAAACTGAAAGCGGGGATCCATCTTTTCCCGAATCCGACAAAAGGTCTTGTACAGATCAGTCTGGATGCAGGAGTTCAGGATGTTCTGCAAAAAGTTATTGTGACAGGCATTGATGGCAAAACCGTTGGTGAAATATCCCGGGAACATGCCGGGAACCAGTTTACCCTCGACCTTTCGGGCAGGCCCCGGGGGAGCTACATCCTGACATTTTATTTCAGTTCAGGCGGGAAGATATCGTATTCGGTAGTATTAAAGAATTAGGGTAAGCCTGGACCCGAAGAGCTACCCTAAAATCGGGAATAAAACACAGAGAGTAAAAAAAACACAAAAACCAAGTCAAATGAAAACAGCCAGAACAATTTTATTATTCATTGTACTTATATGTACAATGGCCTCTCACGGACAGGATGCAATATTTTCGGCCAATACCAAAGCCCTTATATTGCAGCTTCAGCAACTTTCGTCCTTAAAAAGCACGCCTGCAGAGGTCTCGGGATCCCTGAAACAGTTTTACCCTGTCAGGACTATTGATAATCAAAATTACATCGGAGCCCTGGTCAAGGTAAGCCAGGAAATTGATGAGAACGCAATGTCAGCTCTTGGGATAAGGATCAATACCCGTATCAAGGATATCTGGTCGGTAATAATACCCTTGGCCTCACTTGAAAAACTTAACTATATCAAAGGCTTGATCTATGTTGAAGCAGATTGTGTCATTAAAAAGAAACTTGACAATGCCACGACCGAATCCAATGTGAAAAAGGTCCAGGCCGGGACAGGATTAAAACGCAAATGCCTGGGCGACAGCGTGGTCGTTGGTGTTGTTGATGATGGGTTCGATTACACGCATCCCACATTTTATGATACCACGGGCACTAGGCTCAGGATTATTAAATCATGGGAACAGGATAATACGCTGGGGCCTGCGCCTTCAGGGTTTACTTATGGCACTGAATATACCGGAGATCAGGCATTATTGAATAAAAAATCCTCAAGCACCGCCGAAGACCACGGCAGCCATGTCGCAGGCATAGCCGGTGGTTCGGGATATCTTACTCCCGGTTTGCAGTATATGGGGGTTGCCCCTGACGCTGACCTGGTTTTTGTAAACACCAGTGAGGCTGCTAGTGCAGTTACCGACGGCATAAATTATATTTTTAAATATGCTGAATCTGTGGGCCGGCCGGCCGTGGTAAACCTCAGCCTGGGAAGCCATGTTGGTCCTCACGACGGAACATCCCTGATGGACCAGACGATTGACGGGTTGGTAGGACAGGGAAAGATAGTTGCCGGAGCAGCCGGTAATGAAGGTGACACCCCCCTTCATATTTATCATGCCTTCAGCAACGACACCATAAGAACATTCATGGATTTTGAAACCAGTAAAACCTCTTATAATACAGGGAGGGTTGATCAGTGGGGATCGGCAAGCAGTGATTTTTCTTTGTCGCTGAGTATTTCTGATCAGCAGGGAATTGTCCAGGCGTCAACGATTTTCTATTCTGCTTCGCGCAATCCGAACACCGATACAGTAATTATGATTGGCAGCGACAGCCTTCATTATAAAATTACCGGAGTGGGCAGCAGCCCCCTGAACCAGAAACCAGATTTACTGTTGCAGATCACCCGTTTGGCCAATAAATACAGGGTAACCCTTATCCTTGCCAGTTCAAGCAGCCAGGTCAACATTTGGAACGACGGCACAGGGATCGGAGCCAGCCTGTACGATACACTCAAGGGATCAAAGCTGCCAAATTACACCGCAGGTGATATTGTTTGTACCATAGGCGAGATTGGTGGCACTTCAAAAAAAATCATTTCGGTTGGAGCCTATACCACGAAATACCAGTTTGTAAATATCAAAGGCCAGACCATGACCAGTTCTGATTCTCTCAACCACCTGGCCTCATTTTCAAGCAGGGGCCCGACCGTTGACGGAAGAACAAAACCCGAGATCACTGCACCCGGTGAAAAACTTGTTTCATCGGTAAATTCTTTCTCTCCCACCTATAATGATAATAATGACAATTCAGTGTTGAAAGTGACAAAGGGAACAAGCAGTTGGTACTTTGCCGCAATGCAGGGTACTTCCATGGCAACACCCATGACTACAGGGATCATTGCACTGATGCTGCAGGCCAATCCTAAACTCGGGCCCGAGCAGGCTAAACAGATACTGCAGAGTAATGCACGAACCGATACTTATACCGGAACAATCGGCCCTAACGGGAGCAATACCTGGGGTTGGGGAAAGATTGATGCACAAAAATCAGTCCTTGCTGCGTTCAATGTTTTAGGCATTGAAGGACAAAACGGGAGCAGTATCGTTGTTTATCCAAATCCTTCTACAGGGATGGTTTTTCTGAAAAATGCCGGGATTAAGGGACAAACTTCAGAAATCAGTGTTCGGAACATGATCGGGACCACCGTATTACAACAGTCTCATACCTGGTCAGAAGATGAGGTATTGGGACTTGATCTTACAGGCTCCCCTGATGGTATGTATGTAATTACCATTCTAAACGGAACGAATCAACAAACGCATCTTAAGATACTGATCGGTAAATAGGCTAAATTTCAGCAATTCGTTGACTTCCTTTTTAAGCCTGGTCGTTTCACTCTCAATGAGTATAGATCAGGGAAGGCTGACGGTATCCTGTATTATTTAAATACCAGTCGGGGTATAATGCACCTGAGCTTTGGGCCCAGTCGACAAATTTGAGATATGCTGCATTGATGGCAGCAGTTTCAATGGGATAATTGAATTTCCCGGTGATATTCAAAGCCCAGGGAAGATTGTTTACCGTTTTGTAATAGCGCCCCTGTGCAACAATACTATTGTCATCCGCAGTCCCAAAATCTAAACCATTGACTTTATCGGTTGGAGGCTGATTGGGAAGATGAACTTCCCTGTTACGGTTTCCGTTCACAATAATAAAGGCATTGAAGGGAGGGATACCTGCCTGGCTCATGCTAAGCGGAGTGGAAAGGGATATGACGAGGTTCAGGGTATCGGGAGTGACATAGGGTGCGCCCAGAGTTGTATTGGCGCCCAGGCCCTGGCCCGGCATGGGCAAATGATCGAAGATATCATCAAAAACCACAATTACAGCTTTTGACTGCCCTGCTTCGGTATTATTTGCAGATAATGTGATGTAGCTGTGCTTCAGGCTGATGCCGCTTACACTGGAAATTTTATCCGGTGTAAACGGAAGCTGGAATCCAAACCCATTATGAAGACCGGCACCCGAGGCTTCGGGGATAATTTTAGCATCCACCTCCACTACCAGGTTCTGTGCATTGGTGATCTCGTTAAAACGATATGAGACAACTACATCATTGAAATCATAATCTCCTTTCCCCGGCCAGAGATCTTCAAATGCAAGGGAGCTGTACCCTGTTTTCGAGGGCGTGAAATTGTTAAATGCCTTGGTGGGATCGTTAGGATAATCATCAGAAACATCAGGAACCCCGTCATGATCGGAATCTACAACGGTGGTGGCAAGAAGGGGCATATTCGTGGTATTGACCCCCTGCAAGGATGGGCTGATGGTAATATAAAAGACATTATCGTTGCAATCCAGGTCAGAGCCCTGGTATTTACCCATATCCTCCAAAGTGAAAAGGATTTGCTGACGTGAAGGATCATTAAAAAAGAGAAGGTGTTTCAGCATGAGAGGATCGGTGGTATTAAAGGAAGGGATAGAATACCATACATCGCTTGAAGGACCCACATATACCGAGATACCGTTCCATCCATGAGGGACAGAGACAAAACCGATAGATTTCCCTGCAGGGAACTTTCCAAGATATATTTTGTTACCAGGGTTCAGGCCGCCACCGCTGCCGGAATTGCTGACATTTGGAAAGATAATATGAATAGAATCTATGGCCGATGCTGAGGCAGGGGGCTGATTGGTATTAAATGTAAAATAACCAAGTGCATCCATCCATCCGGCTCCTTCAGTGATATAAGTTATGTAGACATCGCTCAGGCTAAGGATATCAAGATTGTTGGGGACATTGGCTGCGAACCATTCGGGATGATATGCATATTCATTTTTATATTCCGGGAGAGCCGCGTTGATATCATTCATCAATTGCTGGTTTACAGGGTCGTTTACCGGCATGAGGTTATTAGGGACACCTTGGGAATCATAACCACTCATATATACCCACTTCGTAGAATTAGGGCTGCTAATATTGCCTCCGCCTCCCAGGGATTTTTTTGTTAAAGGTGCAGGAGATTTTCCTCCAAACTGGGCGGTAATCCCGTTTGAGGTAATAGTTACCTCCATCTGACGGATCAGGCCAAGGAAATTATTGAAAACGGTAACTTTATTCATTGAAGCAGGCAGAGATGCTACAGAGTTCCAGATTCCGCCGGTACCGGTGATGCCGCTGACAAGATAAATACCTCCTGAATCGGGATTGGCCGTATATAGCGTAAATCTTACGCCGGCAACCGGGTTGTCGAGATTATCCTTAGCGGATATGGAAATAGGCACATCGCATGTGGTTGCCCAGCTGAAATTGGGAGAGATAACCAATTGGTCGAGGGTTTTTCCGCTTGATGAACCGGTATTCGACTCCTGCTTGTGGCATCCTGCTAAAATAACAATGATGATCAGGGAACCGAAGATTATTTTCATGAATCCGTATTTATTTGTGAAACGGGAATAAGTTTTCATCTTTTTTTCTTCAAAAGTAAGGATATTAAAACCACCCAATAATCTGAATAAGTATGTGTATCCAGAATTTTTGTAAATGCATTTAAAATATGTGGTTTTTAGAATTTCATTTTAATTCTTCTTGCCCGGCAAGGTGAAATAAAAGGTGCTGCCCTGTCCATCGGCGCTGTGAACCCAAAGTTTGCCACCGTGTTTTTCAACAAACTCTTTGCATATCATCAAACCCAGGCCGGTACTCGATTCTTTATCGGTCCCGTTGCGGTTTGTATTTACATCAAGCCGAAAAAGGTTTTCAATCATTTCCTGATTTATCCCGATGCCCGAATCCATAACTGAAACCTCAACCCATCCATCGGGAAGTTGCTTTGCGGTAAATGTAACCTTACCTCCTTTCGGGGTAAATTTCACCGCATTTGAAGATAAATTGCGAATTATCCCACTGAGCATATTCTCATCGGCAAAAACCATTAAATCCTCAGGAGTATTATTAAAAACATCAATATTTTTCCCGGCTGCCGGTTCCCTTACCAATTCCAGGTTCAAAGAAATTTTCGGAAACAGCAAAACCGGAACTGGATCAAAGGGGATCATACCCCTTTGCATCCGTGACCATTCAAGAAGGTTTTCAAGCAAACTGAACAGCCTGGTTGCAGAGATTCTCATCATATGGGCGATATCCTTAACCTGGTCCTGGGTCATCCCAAGCAGTTCATCTTCCAGTAGCTGAGCGAAGCCAAGTAAGGGCAGGAAAGGGCTATGAAGGTCGTGGGCAATAATACCGAAGAATTTGTCTTTTTCGGCAAGGAGTTTTGCAAGTTCTTTGTTTTTTTGCCGGATTTCTTCTTCCGCCCTTTTATGTTCAGTAACATCAAGGACGCTTGACAGAAGAAAGGGTTTATTATTGAGATAAATGACCTGGGCTGAGAACAAAGTTGAAATTACTTCCCCATTCTTTCTTCTGAACTGAACTTCCCTTCCTTTCACTTCGGCACCTTCCATCAATAAAGATATTACCTGGTCCCGGTCTTCAGGATTCACCAATAGGTTCAGGTCAGTAGAGGAATTGTTGATCACCTCTTCGCGGGTGAATCCTGTAACCTTTGAGAATGCATCGTTGACGTCGGAGTATGTTCCATCTTCAATGCTGGAAATAGCGATTGCATAAAAAGATGTCTGGAACGCTCTGGAATACTTTTCTTCGCTCTCTCTAAGCGCCACTTCCAGGCGTTTTTGCCCTGTGATGTCGTGGGCTATGTAGATCGACCCCGAAATTTCACCTTTATCATTCAACAGGGGAGTGGCTGTGATGGAAAACCAACCGGTTAAGGATTCTAAAAACAACTCGGTTGTGTGTTCCATTCCATCTTTCAACAATTGTGTGTGCGGACAATAATCGGGAGGTTCATCCTTTTGGTAAATACACCAAAAGCATTTTGAGCCGACCAATGATCCGGATGAGATGTTCAGTCGTTTCGAAAAAGCCTTATTGGCCCGGATAATGGTATAATCCCGGTCAAGAATCAGGATAAGGTCTGGCGAGATCTCGAAAATATGCTCAAAATCAATTGCACTGCGAGTCGGTTTGTTCAAAGTTTCCATAAAATATAAATTGACCTGAATAAGCTATTTCTTTGATAATCTTCAAATAAGAAAACATCTTGTATGAGTATTACCATAACACTATCTGGCTGAAATTGAGAACATTAAAAATAATAATAAAATTCGTATAATTAACAATAACATTACTGGATTACTTTTATTTATTTTTTTCAATGAATCCGGATAAGGCTTACCCGGATTCTGATTGATGGGCATGTGCAAGCAGCTGTTCAATATCTTATCTTGTCTGATATATCCTACACTAAAATAGGTTTTCCCTTACACCCGATTATTCTATACCCTACGCCTCATTTCGAGTCGGAACAGTATGTTTGCAATATTGAAAAGATGCAGCTTACACGAGGAATCTATATCGTGACAGTATGTGGTATCACGAATCGGCAGAGAAATATAAAAGTATCCATAGAAAGATGAAAATAATATTTCCCAACGAATGCTATCTTTAAATGTAATACAAATGCTTAATCTTATGAAAAGAGTAAAGGCATGCAGTATATTTAGCTTAGTTCCGGGCTTTCTGTTATTGATGTTAATTCAGGGTTGCAGTAAACATTCAGAAGAGCCTGTAATGCCTGATACACGCCCAAAGGTCGAGGTATATGCACACCGGGGAGCAAGAAGCTATGCCCCTGAGAATACGATCCCGGGTTATACCACAGGGCTTGCTATAGGCACGCATTGGGTCGATATGGACATCGTGATGTCAAAAGACGGGGAGGTGGTCGTATCGCATGACATCAGACTCAATCCTGATATTGTGAGGGGTTTGGATGGAAAATTCATCACCTACAGAAAAGTAGTGAAATCATTATCCCTTGAAGAGATAAAACAATATGATGTAGGTCGCCTGGATACCTCCAGTGCCTATAGTAAATTTTTTCCTGCACAGGCAGGAATGGATGGCGTTCATATGCCTGCCCTGAGGGAAGTGATCCGGTATGTGATCGGTAAAACAAATTATAAAGTGGGCTTCCAGATCGAATTTAAAACAGATCCTGAACATAACGACTGGACTTATACTCCTGCTGAGTTTGCCGCTGCACTTTATTCGATCCTGGTTGGAGAGAATATTGTTGGCCTGTGCGAGATTCAATCGTTCGACTGGAGGTGCCTTTATGAACTTCAAAAACTGGATCAGCATATAAAAACTGCTTATCTGACCGAATGGGATAATGAGCCGGGGACTCCCAACAGTTTCTTTGATCCGGATCCCGCAAAGGCAGGACTGTGGACAGGCGGAGTATTAGTTAAGGATCATAAGAATTCAATTCCGCAGATGGTTAAAGATATGGGAGGGGCATGCTGGGAGCCTGAAGATGTTGAACTTAGCAAGGCTACTCTGGATGAGGCTCATAAACTCGGACTGAAAGTCGTAGTATGGACCTGGCCTGAACACAGCGGTACAGTATTTAACCCTGACCTGGTGTCGGAACTTATCGACTGGGGAGTGGATGGGATCATCACGGATGATCCGGGAATGCTGATTTCAATGCTGGCGGCCCGGAATTATCAGCTGCCTGCAAGGTATTGATGGAAAAAACACCCGTTTTGTCCACCTTTCGCCGGATATAGGATATTTCCCGGATTCATTAAATTTGGCAAATAATTCGTTTGATAATACTTTTAAGGAAAAAATCGGGTATGAAAAAAACTGCAATATATTTCTTGTGTATCCTTGCCGGATCCTGGCTCTTGACAGGATTCACATCTTGTAAGAAAAAATCGGGTGATACCGGTTCCTCAGTGATATCCTATTCCAAAATTACCTACCTGGGGAATACGAACCTGTCGGTGGCACGAATTATCATAGCCGGTGCCTCGGCCGGGAATAAGATCGTATTTGCGGGCGGTTCGAACATTACTTCTGTTCTCAATACCGTCGACATTTATGACGTTGCGACCGGTACATGGACCGCTTCGCAGCTATCGGAAAGCAAGTACAGCATAGGTGTTGGCACTTATGACAACCAAATCTATTTTGGCGGAGGATGGACCTCTGGCGGAACAACGTCAAAGGTCGTCGATATCTACAATACAAAGACGCAGACATGGACATCCTCCCAGCTCAGCCAGGCCAGGGGAGACCTGGCCGGAACTTCGGCCGGGCAATATGTCCTGTTTGCAGGAGGATGGGGTTCAGGTGGTCTCTCCAATGTTGTCGACATCCTGAATGCAGCGACAGAGACCTGGACGACTGGTTTCCTCAGTGAGGCCAGGGATTATCCTGCTGCAACATCCTGCGGCACGAAAATGTTCATTGCAGGCGGTGGGATTAGTGCTTCGATTTACTCAAATGCAGTGGATATTTTTGATAGCCAGACAGGTCTGTGGACGTATGATCACCTTCCCTACGGAAGAGGACAGATATCGGCCGTCACATCCGGCAGCAAGGTCTTTTTCGCCGGGGGGAATAACAGCGATTCGGTGTTCAGCAGGGTTGACATCTACGATATCAACACTAAAAACTGGTCGACAACTTTCATGAGCAAGGCAAGGTCCTATATTACTGCTGTATCGGTCGGAAATCTTGTCATTTTTGCCGGTGGACTCTCGGCCTCCGGACCCGATGGCATCATCGACATTTACAATGTTTCAACAGGCGTATGGACAACCGCAAGCCTCAGTATCCCGAGACTCAGGTTAACGGCGGTTGCTTGCGGAAGCAAGATCCTGTTCGCGGGAGGAATGACTGATATCATTACAAATACTGTAACAGCGGCTGTCGATGTATTTCAGGCCGAGTGATCAAATTCTCCTTCCCTTTTTATAATCATGACGGTGGCAATGAAGGTTCCTATAACATTCAATCATCAGGCAAGAGGTTGAATCAAATCCGTATGGAAAAATGTCTGAATTCAGGGAGCCAGGATAATGAATTTTCCCATTGAAATCTTTTTATCGCTGTTCAACCGCACAAAATAAATTCCTTCGGGAAGGCTGGATATGTCAACTTGCGTTTTAGACTGATTGATTTGCTGAGTGATGAGCTGCTCACCCTTGATGTTCATTATGGATAATTTGCTCACGGATGGCATTGCTGAAGTTTCAATGGTTATTTTATTGAATGCTGGAATCGGATAAATTTTAATCTGAGAAGAGGTTGGCCCCTTTATTCCGGTGGGAATATTTTAATACATCACCGTGGCTTTCCCTGAATTGCTGTCATCTGAATAAGCAACAAAAGGCTGACCCTTTGAAATGACAGCAAGGCTTACAAAATAAGCTGCCCCTGTTGAAAAACCCTCCATCCCAACATCCACCCAGCTGCTTCCGTCAAATTTTTTAACCGTGGCTTTATAAGAATTAACCTCATCCCTGTAAGCCACATAAGGCAGGCTGTCGGACAGGCAAAATGTGATGTTTGTATAAGCGATCGTACCTGGCGAGAAATCAGGATTTCCTAAATTCATCCAAATGTAATCCTGTGGTGAAGATTTAGCCCGGCTTTGCTGGGCAATACTAATCAAAGGACACAGGAACAATAAAGAAAGAATAGTTTTTTCATAACAAATCTTCAAATTTCACCCTGTAAAAAAGGAAACTTAACCAGCGTTTCCATTAAAGCACTCTGCCATCAGGTGTACAAAACAGATCCTATGACTACTTCCCGCCATAGAGTCAGATATTCCGACCTGTCGAATTTACCAAAATTCAACCATTGAAAATGAAGAGCCTGGATTTAATTCAGCGAAATGGTCGAGCTTGCTCCCCAAACCAGTGGCGAAGTTGCGCCGGTGGTATTCCATAGGCATTCGCGAACGGTGAGTGTCTTCTTGGCTCCGTCAATGGCGATAACCTGGAACGATAGCTTGGTTTCATCGCCAATGCCGTCTGGTGCATCACCTCCCGAAACAAGGCCTTTCATCGGAGAATCGACTCTGAACACCTTCAGGCTTATATCGTTATCCGGGCCTTTATAAACATAAAATTCGTTTTTATTCTCATTCCCGTGAAAATAGGCTTTAATATTCTGGTGGGCCTGGAGAAATGACACAAAGGCTTTCTGTTCAATTGTAGCAGGGGCGGATGTCGTGAGACCGTCTTTACAAACCTCAGCAACAATATTTTCAAATTTGTCGGTTGAATTGATAGCGTGGGGTCCATTTGGATTTGTGAGATGGCATGCTTCAATATCAGGCTGATCATGGGTAAAAATAATGACTGGGGTGGTTGAACTGATTTTCGACAGATCGTTTGCCATCCATACCCTGGCAGCCGAATCGGGCCAGATGTTTATAAACATCAGGTGAACACCCACAATATCTTTTGAGTAGTTGATCTTATCAGTAGTATAATCATACGATGCATTGGTCTTGTAAGTTGTAGGTTTAAGCATCATATTATAGATATTGACCATGGTTGTAGGATCTTTTTCAGGAAGCATGGCCTTGTAATAACCGATCGCATTCGAAACATCATGATTCCCGTCTGACAGTAATATGCATGAACTCTGACTGCTTGCATTCTTAAGAGTGATCCCGCTGAGATACGAATTTGCAAACTGTCCCCAGGAAGCAGCTGAAGACTGGATCCGGGGAGGCCCTGTCTGCTCGCGGTTTGAAATATCTCCTGTGATGATCAGGTAATCTATGGTACTGATTTTTTTTCCTGCATTAACACCTCCGTCATTCGGAAAAGTTGCCGCAGAAATGGCATTGATCTGCTGAACGAGAACCTGATTTACAGTGGCAGCGTCAGCTGTCACACCCCGGAAAGTTCGTGAAACACCATAATGCAGGTCGGATGTATACACAATCTGGGCCAGTGTTTGGGTTGTTGTAACCTGATCATCACTGCTTTTTTTACAGGAATAACTTGACAGAGTCAATGTTGCAAGAAATAGTGATAGTATCATCAATGACTTCAATGCGGATGTGATTTGTACCGAATTTGCGTTTGTTGTTCTTTTCATTTTTTGTTCTTGTTTTTGATTCTGATAATTACCTTTCAGGTCTGTAAAAGTATTGTAAAAAACCCATCTGATCAATGCTATGATCTATTGGGCTTTGCGCTATATTTGCTATACAAGGCAAACAAAGCAAACAGGAAAACAAATATTAACAGATGAACATTTCAAAAACTAAAAAGGGGTGGGGCCTCATTTTGTTATTGCTTTCTGTCATTGCTCTGCTGGCGTTATATCCTTTGCCGCCGCAAGCGCCCATCCAATATTACGACAGGCAAAGCGGCTTGTTAAAAACGGAAAAAGTGGCTGGCGAAAAGTGGTTGGTGTGGCTGTATAATAATCGGGTTGGCGAAGCAACATTGTGGGCTCTGGCCAAAAGAAAGGTGGTTTCGTCTGTTTATGGCAACAGGATGGATCGTCCTTCATCGGCCAAAAAAATACAAGCCTTTGTTGATGAATTTGATATCGACATGAGTACCGCCCAAAAACAGGAGTTCAACTCTTACAACGATTTCTTTACCCGGAAACTAAAGAATAATGCCAGACCGGTGGATACAAACTCAACCGTTACAGTGTCGCCTGCCGATGGCAAAATACTGGCATATGCCAATATCCGCAACAGAGATTTTATCATCAAAGGATACCGCTTCGATATTTTTTCGTTTTTGAATAATGCCCGCCTTGCCCGAAAATATCTTGATGGCACCCTGGTGATCATCCGGCTTGCCCCTTTCGATTACCACCGTTTCCATTTCCCCATTAACGGAATTGTATCACCTATCACCCGGATTGACGGTGATTATTATTCAGTCAACCCCCTTGCTTTGCGCAAAATGGCTGAAATATTCTGCCTGAACAAAAGGGAATTTACCATCATTTCAAACCCCTTGTTTGGAGATGTTGTGATGACTGAAGTAGGTGCAACTATGGTAGGAAGTATCGTACAGACTTATACCGGGAATTTTGTAAAAAAAGGGGAAGAGAAAGGGTATTTTAAATTTGGGGGTTCCACGGTAGTGCTGCTGTTTGAAAAAAACAAAATTCGCATCGATGAAGATTTATTGATTAATACTTTAAAGGGTTATGAAACGGTAATCAAAGAAGGAGAAAGAATTGGTGTAGCTATGATTAATCCAAAAGTTGCGAGGTAGGGATTAATTGGTTGGTTCGGGACTGCAGAAACCAATACCTTTGAAGATCCCCCGGCAGGTATAACAAGACCAGCATTGGCAGGCCTGCAATTTTAACCCTGCTAAGCGGAATTTGCAATTCCGCCTGGAATTTTGCAGAATTTGTAATTCTGCAGATCTCAGGCTGAAAATTAAAATGAATGCTCGAACATTGATCAACGATCTTTGATGTCAGATCAGCGTTCCGAAATCCGATCGAAAATCAGAATTCGTTGATCACCGATTTTCATAAGCTAAAGTACCTATAATATTTCTCATCTTGAATTTTTTCAGCAGCTTGACACCCAGCATGTTGTAGGTTTTTTGTGGTCTGACTTGCTATTCTTAGTTATAGGTATATCTGTGTTTCAGGTCATTTTAAAGTAATTGTAAAATATTTTGTGTGTTTATGAAAGGCTTGTTAATATTGAGTTGATAAAATTTGCTTGCTATTTTAATGAATTTGTAATATCTTTATGGTGTTATTAAATATCTATAATTATATGACACCTGAAGAATATTTCAACCAGATGAATCCTTCTGTCAAGAAACAGTATGATGCCCTGAGGGAGTTTTTCCATTACCGGCAAAAAGCTGAGGTTGTGGCTACAAAATATGGCTATACCCGACAATCCTTCTATTGGATGGTTCATGCGTTTAAAGCCCGTCTGGGAGATGGTTCTGTCGATCCTTTCTTTCATCCCAAGACCCTTGGACGTACCCCTATGGAGCGTTCCAGTGAACTTGATTCGTTCATCATTAATTTGAGGAAGTTTAATTATTCCTGTGATGATATTGTGGTGATGGGCCAATCCCAGGGATATGATCTAAAGTATAATTATGTTTACACTCTGTTAAAGAAACAAGGCTTTGCCCCCTTATGGCGGAGAAGTAAACAAGAGAAGTCAACGCTGGAGAATCCCCTGGAACAAGCTCCCCGATGCATGGAGTTGGAACACAGAGAGGAACAATTTAACTCGGGCAATATCGGGATCCTTTGTTTCTTACCCTTGATTCACAAATATGGAATAGACAAGGCTATTGAGCAATCCCAATATCCCAACACATCGCAATTGAGCACACTTTCCTCTATCTTATCCTTTCTTGCTTTAAAACTTTCTAATGTAAAGCGATACAGTAAGGATGATCTGTGGTGTATGGATCGGGGCAGCGGATTATTTGCAGGTCTCAATGTGCTTCCTAAAACTGCGTGGTTCAGTTCATATTCTGATCGTGTTACCCGGGAAATGAATCATGATTTTCTGAGACGTTTGCACAAGATCTGGCATAAACATGGGTTACTCACCGATACCTGGAATCTGGATTATACGACCATCCCTTATTGGGGCGAAGAGGAACCGATGGAAAACAACTGGTCAGGCAAACGTAATAAAGCGCTCTCAGGCATGCTGGCCGTATTGGCTGAAAGTCCCGACAGCGGGTTGATTGATTATGGCGACACGACCCTTGACCATGAAAACCAGGATGCCGTGGTTCTTGAATTTCTGGACTTCTATAAAAAATCTTCAAAAGGCGCTGAATTAAAATACCTGGTCTTTGACAGCAAGTTTACCAACTATGAAAATCTTGCAAGACTGGATCGCAAGAAAGTCTGTTTTATTACCATCCGCCGGCGAGGGAAAAACATCCTCGATGAAATTGAAGCCATCCCGCCTGCAGAATGGGAACTGGTCAAAGTAGATTGTGCCGGTGGCACGAAAAGAACACTCAAAGTCAATGACCGTAAAGTTTTTCTTCCTGGCTATAATAAAGAAATCAGGCAGATCACCATCCAAAGCCATGGACGAGAGAAACCAGCTTTGATTATCACCAATGATTTTACCATTAAATGTGCCGAGGTGGTGGTAAAATACTGTCATCGCTGGCTGATCGAGAAAACGATCTCTGAGCAAATCGAGTTCTTTCATCTTAACCGTCTTTCTTCATCAATGGTGATCAAAGTCGATTTTGACCTGACCATGAGTATTCTTGCATATAACCTCTACCGGCTGTTTGCAAATGAAACAGGAAAATACTCATCCTTGATCGCACCTAAAATATTTGATAAACTGATCTCCAATAGTGGTTCCGTGAAGATCAATAACAGGACGATTGAAGTAATCATGAAGAAAAAACGGAGTATGCCTGTTCTATTAAGCTTGCTAAAGAAATTTGAACCCTTGGAATACCCCTGGTTACATGGCAAGCAACTTCTTTTCCAGGGAGCAACAACCCTGTAAAATATTATAGGTAATTTAGCTTATGAAAATCCATGTTCATACAATGAAGATCGCCCTGAAAGAATTGCGGGAAACATACATTGCGCTTAAAATACTAAGTCAGATCAATATTCCGGAACAGGATAATTTCATTAACAGTTGCCTTGCGGAATGCAATGAATTGATCTCAATATTTGTCAAGAGTATCCAGACAGCTGAAAGAAACAGGAAATTAAAGTAAGAACGGCGAAAGAATACTCGAATATTGATCAACGAGTTTTGAAGTTAGAATTGAATTCGGAATTGTTGATTTCCGAACCGAATACTCGAACATTTGATCAACGATCTTTGATATCAGATCGAAGGTCAGAACTCGTTGATCAATGTTCGATTGTTCAAACAAAAAGCCATTCCGAATTTTCGGAATGGCTTTTTGTTTGATGCTCCCCCTGCTGGACTTGAACCAGCGACCCTCTGATTAACAGTCAAAAAACATGGCTTTTGTGAATTTTTGTGAAAATATAGTAAAAAATTAAAAATCAATCATATACACGGCATCTTGTTGATAAATATTTTTATAAAATTTGTAATATCAAGCCTTTTCATGTGTACTTTTATGTGTACTTTTTAAAAGCCATTATGAAAATAGATAACACACCGGTTACAGGGATTATTCTCGAAACCCGAAAAAGTAATGCCGACGAATTGCATCCCGTCAAATTGAGAATAACGTTTAAAGGAGATCGTAAATATTACACGTTGAAAGGCCTTGATAAAAAGACTTTATACATGTCCTCTGATGACTTTCATAGAATTTCAACATCCACTAATTTAAAGCCGTTGAAGATTCATCTGACCGAGATTGAGAAAAAAGCCATGAAGGTCATTGAAGAGATGGCCGTTTTTTCTTTCGAATCATTTGAATCTATTTACTTCTCAAAACCTAAAGACGATAAGGATCTCTTTTCCATCCTCGATGCCACCGGCAAAAAGATGCGCGAAGCTGGCAGGATCAGCACAGCTGTCAGCTTTGAATGTGCCCTCAAATCCCTTAAAGAATTTACCGGGAAGGAAAAATTCCCTTTCGCAGCGGCCAATGTTAAATTCTTCAAAGACTACGAGAAATGGATGCTCACCCCCAAAGTGATTGAATGGAAAACGAAAACTGGTAAGTCCAAATCCAGGACAAAAGTAAACGGTCGTACAACCGTTGGTATTTATCTACGGAATGTTCGTACAATGTTTAACCAAGTCAAACCGGTAGGGGTATTGTATCCATTTGGGAAATCAAATCAAGGCTTGTATGCAATCCCAAAGGGAAAGAATGTGAAAAAGGCATTGACACAGGCCGATGTTGCAAAGATCGCTTCATACTCTGCCGCCAAAGGGACTCTTGAGCTACAATGCCGTGATTATTGGTTATTCAGTTACCTCTGCAACGGGATCAACATAAAAGACATGGCCCGCCTGAAGTATTCAAATATCAAGGGGGAAAAGATCACCTTGATCAGGGCTAAAACGGCCGAATCGGTCGATGAAGAAACGACCATCGACATCATGATTACCAAGCAAATCGGCCGCATCATCGACCTCCACGGCAATAAACCCGGTACCAGCGATCAGTATATATTCCCTATTTTGTATCAGGGGATCACCCCTGAAGATGAATACCGATTAATCCAGCAGACAGTGCGTAATATCAATGACAACATGACGAACATCTGTAAAGAGCTTAAGATCGATAGGGCTACCACCTATACGGCTCGTCACAGCTTTGCCACAGTCCTGAAACGTTCTGGCGCCAGTGTGGAGTTTATCAGCGAATCATTGGGACATAAAAGCAAGCAAACCACCCAGAACTACCTGGCCAATTTCGAGGACGAAGAAAAAAAGAAATGGGCGAATATGTTATTACCCGAAAATGAAGTTTAATCTCTCCAGGTCAATTTCCCTTAGTGATGAGAACCCGGGGCCGCGGCTTGCGGGGGTTCATACCATTTATTTTCTTCCGGTGAATTCTCCGTTTAATTTAAAATAATGAGTAGGGGAGTGGGTTTTGCCCTGTTTTTATACCCTTCATTTGAATCCCGGAAAAATGCAATGATCCATTTCCATCTTGTTAACCGTTTATTCTATGTTAATAACCCAAACAAGGTATTTATTTCCAATACAGTAATGATTATTTCTTAGGGTGCTATATTGTTGAAAACATAAAGAAGAATAATTTTTATCAACAGATAGTCCTTGATCTTTCATTATAATTTTGTTTGTTTCCCCTTTTCATGGGGTTGGTCAACTTGGCCGGAATAAACAAATCCAATCTTGTTATGAAGGTCGCCGAATATGTACCCAGGTATGGGTTACTGATGAATCTTGATCATACCATATCGGTCCAGGATAAAAAACTGCCGATAAAGGAGCTATTGAACAACTATCCCGATCTTGAATTAACCGACGATCATGTTGAACAGCTTGACACCATTGATTTGTCTTCATTATATACCGGTCTTAATCACATCTTTGTCAACGAGGAAATCATTATTGCGATCCTGCAGAACCTCCTCGATGGATACATTCAACGGGGCGGTGATTCCTTAATCTGGCTTTCATCTACGTTTCAAAGGTTCCATGAGAACCCTCAGAATTTCAGCCCCGAATTAAGGCATATTGTTGAAGGTTACCTTGTGAAAATGATGCATAACCTGACTTTCCCTGCTACGGCTCCTTCCACTGGATTTCTCAAGCCCAAATCCTTAATCTCCTATTCAAGCAGGAAAAAGAAGCCTGCATTTAACACCCTTCTCGAAGCGTTTAATAACGTATCGGAGTATCAGCAGGTCATGGGCCGGCTTCAAAAGAAAAACTATTGCTCGGCCAATGGTACCTGGCAGGATTACAAATCAGGATGGAAAGTGATTATTATTGCCTTAATAAAATGGCTGGCCATACAAGGCTATTGCAGAAAAACAAAATTCACGACAACCGAGATCCAGTCTATTTGCAGGAATACCTTCAAAACCGAAAAAATAAGCTTTTCTACAATTACTCATGTCCACCCATCTCCTATTGAATTCTCCCACCTGTTCGATGAACTAAAAAACATCATTTCCGGTTCACTTCTATTAATAATGGCCTTTTTGTGCGATTTTGCCTGGATTGCCGATTGCCTGGAATGCCTCGATTCCCTTTGCTCCATAGTTTACCTCGTTTGCCTCGCTTGCTTCATTTGCTGACTTAGCCTCCTTGCCAATTTTGCCTAAATTGCCTGGATTGCCGATTTCCTGAATTCCCTTATATCCCTTCCCTGGCCTGTCTCTTTTATCTAATCAGCTGATGTATAGGCATTAGCTGATTTTGCCTGAATTGCCTAAATTGCCAATTTTGCCGAACGGCAATTTTGGCGAAGGCAATTTTGATTTTCCCCTTTTTTTTGTATTTTATTTGCTGCTGATTTTTAAATCAAATCAGCAATGCACGACTTCATCCTCTCCCCGCTTTCCTTAAAAGACCTTGAAATCCTGATCTTTAACCAGGTTCGCAAGGCATTAACCGAAATCCACGAGGTCACCAATGACCCTGTCAAAGATGAACTGCTCACCATCGAAGCGGCAGCAACCCTGCTCTCTGTAACCGTACCTACGGTCTACGGATATGTCCACCAGCGGGCCATCCCCTGTATGAAACGCCGGGGCCGCTTGTATTTCTCAAAGGTGGAACTCCTCGCCTGGGTTAAATCAGCAAGGCGTTCCACAGTCGATGAAATCAAAGCCAACGCCATCGCCAGCCTCATCCGATAATTACTAACGCCCAGTACCCAGTACACAGTCCCCAATCCCCATTTCCCATGACCATCCATCTCCATCAACTCACCCTCACAAACTTCAAAGGCATCCGCCAGCTCACCATTGAATTTAATGCCATAACCAATATCCAGGGCGATAACGGTACCGGCAAATCCACCGTTTTCGATGCCTTTACCTGGCTGCTATTCGGCAAGGATTCACACGATGCGAAAGATTTTAATATCAAAACCCTCGATGAGACCGGTCAGGCCATTCCCATGCTTGACCATATGGTTGAAGGGATATTGACTGCGGATGACATTTCTATGACCCTTAAACGGGTGTACTGCGAAAAGTGGACCCGTCGCCGGGGAGCCGAACAATCGGAGCTTACAGGCCACGAAACCTTGTTCTGGTGGAACGGAGTCCCCCTCCAGGCTGGCGATTACAAGTCAAAGATTGATAATCTCATCAATGAAGGATTATTCAAGCTGCTCACTTCTACTCTGTATTTCAATTCCATGAAATGGCAGGATCGCCGCCAGGTGCTGATCCTGATTGCCGGTAAGATCGGTGATCAGGAAGTAATTGTCAACATGGATAAGGCCCAGGTCAGGGATATTACCGCCATCATCAATTCTGGTAAGGAACTGGCCGATTTCCGTAAAGAGATTGCGGTTCGTAAAAAGAAGCTGGGCGATGAGTTAAAGACGATCCCTTCCCGCATCGATGAAGTGACCAAGGGTTTGCCTGAACCGCACGATTTCGAAGCCATCAAGGCCGATATCTCACAAAAGCAGGCCGATTTGCTTGAGGTTGAGAATACCATGACTGATCAGGTCACGGCTTACAAAGAAAAGGCTGAAGAGATCCAGTGCATCCAGAACCAGGTGTTCAAACTTCGTGAAACCATGAATTCAATGCAGTTTGAAGAAAAATCCAGACTGCAGAAGGCCCGGAATGAACAAATGCTGAAGCTCAACGATCTCAAGCAAAAGCATTCTGTTCTGTCCCGCCAGTTGAAAGATGAGCAGCATGCTCTCGATATTTTGCTTCAATCCAAATCGTCCATCGAATCCGAGATCAATGAACTCAGGACTGAGTGGACCTCGGTCAGTATGGCAGAATTGGTTTTTAAGGATGAAGAATTTATTTGTCCCGTTTGCAAGCGGGAACTGGATCCCGAAAGCATTGCCGGGAAGTCGGCACAAATGATTCAGGCCTTCACCGAAAATAATTCAAAACGGCTGGCGGATATCACATCCCGGGGGCGCTGGCTTTCAGTAACACTGGGCGAAATCACGGCGGATATCGAAACTACCAAAGCCGAAATTCACAAACTTTCAGCATCACTTGAATCACTTTCCCAACAACTCTCCGAATCCGAAACTCAGCAAGCTCCCCGGGATCCTGATCCTGATTCCATCCCTCAGCTCTTCGAAATCCGTCAGCAGATCGCAAAACTTGAACTGCAGATCCTCGAATCTCCAAAGCTGGACATTGAATCTCTCAAACAGCAAAAGTCCGTTCTGCAGTCCGAAATCTATGGCCTCCAGGTGATCCTGGGCCATGAGGATGTCATCAAGCGGGGTAAAACCAGGATCAATGAACTGATGTCCTCCGAAAAATCCCTGGCCGCCCAAATCAGCGATCTCGAAAAGCAAGAGTTTGCGATGGATGCGTATACCCGCTCCCGCATGGATCTCGTTGAATCCCGGGTGAACGGCAAATTCAGCCTGGTAAAGTTCAGGATGTTTACTACTCTCATCAATGGAGGCATTGAGGAGTGTTGCGATAGTCTGGTCGGCGGAGTTCCTTATACTGATGTCAACAGCGCCGGCAAAATCCAGGCCGGCATCGACATAATAAGCACCCTCAGCAAACATTATAATATATCCGCCCCCATCTGGATCGACAACCGCGAATCCACAAATGCAATTCCACCTACAAAATCCCAGCTCATTAATCTCATAGTGAGCAAGGATAAAATATTAATTATCAAATAATTCAACATTCATCATTCAGTGTTCAATTTACTTCATTCAACATTCATCACTCAATGTTCAATATTCGATATTCAAATCTTAAAACCCTAAACGTATGGATTCATCCACCACAGTAAAAAAGTTCGAACCTCCCCTGGTCGAAAAGGTCCTCACCAAAGTCAACAGTCTCAAAGAAATCGGCGGCATCGCCCTTCCTCCCGATTACAGCGCCGAAAATGCACTCCGTTCCGCATGGCTTATCCTGCAGGATATGAAAGACAAGGCTAACCTCCCGGTCCTTCAGTCATCAACCCCCGATTCTATTGCGAATTCCTTATTCAACATGGTAGTTCAGGGTCTCAATCCGGCTAAACGTCAGTGCAGCTTTATCCTGTATGGAAATAAACTGACCCTGCAGAGGGAATATGCCGGAAGTATAGCCCTGGCCCGCAGGTACAGCTCCATGAAGAATATCTATGCCGGGGTCATTTACAAGGGGGATGTGTTTGAATTCGCCATTGACACAACCACCGGTATGAAAAAGATCACTTCCCATACTCAGCGTATGGAAAACCTCGACGATGCAAAGATCATTGGGGCTTATGCTGTGGTGACCTTCGACGACGGATCAGTGAATACCGAGATCATGACCATGGCCCAGATCCAGAAGTCCTGGGAACAAGGTCCCACGAAAGGGAAAAGCCCGGCTCATACCAATTTCCCCGGGGAGATGGCCAAGAAAACCGTCATCAACCGGGCCTGCAAACTGCTGATTGCTGCCAGCGATGATTCCGTGCTCATGGAACCAGGTGAAGACGGACGAATCGGCAGGATAAAAGCAGAGATCGATACCGGGGCCAACCAGGGTGAACTCATCGACATCCCCGAAGATGAACCCGTCGAGGCCATCATGGAAACTCTTGATCCGCCAGCACCAGCCACACCGCTCAAAGCAGGAAACAGGCGTGAATGGAAAAACGAACCTTCACATAATGTAACCGGCCCTGCATTGCAGCCTTCACCCAAAGAACCCGGTTTCTGATGACACTCAAAGTCCTCGGCAGCGAATCTGCAGGCAACTGCTATCTACTCGAATCCTTTTTCGAGATACTCATCATTGAGGCCGGTATCCGCTTAAATGATGTTAAAAAAGCCCTGAATTATGATCTGCGGAAGGTCATAGGATGTTTCATAACCCATGCCCATGGGGATCATTGCAAGTACGCCGATGATTATATGAAGGCTGGTATCGATATCTATACTTCAGCCGAAACCATTCAGGCTGCTGGCATCTCAGGCCACCGGGTCCATCCAATCCAGGCGAATGCCATGATCCGGATCGGTGAATTCAAAGTCATCCCCTTCCCGGTTCCTCATGGTGTGACTACTTTCGGTTTCCTGATCAATCATCCGTTTTCCGGTTCCATTCTGTTCGTGACAGATGCAGCATATATTTCAAACAAATTCAATAACCTCAATCATATCCTTATTGAGGCCAATTATGAGGATGCCATCCTCACCAGCGACCGGGCCGTTGGTCGGCACATGAGCCTTGAGACTTGCCTGGGATTCCTCCAGACAAACGATTTGCGGCAGGTCCGCAATATTGTCCTTCTGCATCTGAGCAGCGCCAATTCCAATGCACAACTGTTTAAAAAATCGGTACAAACAGTTGCGCCCAATACCTCGGTATGGATCGCCGACAAAGGCCTCGAAGTATACCTGTCCAAACACCCGTTCTAAAACCCTTAAACCTTTTATCCTTCATTCCTTCATTCCTTCAACCCTTCAAACCTTAACCCCATGTCCGACAAATTCGAAACAAAAGAAGGCACCTTCAGCCTCATTAAAGTGGATCCTGAATTCAAGAAAAAAGAAAACTCCCCCGACTTCTTTGGCGAAGCGAAGTTCAAAGGGATAGATATCCGCCTATCCGCCTGGGCCCGGTTCACCGATTCCGGAAAGATCAGGATCGCCGGGTATATCGAGGAAAAACAAATCCAGGAGTATCAAAAACCGACTGAGTCTCAGCTTAACGATCACCTTATGACTCCCGCGATGAAGTCAGTCCATTCAGCTCCTCAATCATCCGATCCTGGCCATTTTGAAGCTCCTGAAGATGATCTTCCATTCTGATTCCTGGCGTATGATCATGATTCTTCAACCACTTTAAATCTTTGTATATGATCAGAGATTCTCCAGTTCCAAGCATCCGTGAGATTGCCGAAGAGTATCTGCTGGCCGGATTGTCTGTTATCCCGGTGAATGCCGATAAACGGGCAACGCTGAAATGGGAAAGGTATCAAAAGGCCCTGCCCGATTTTGAGGATTGCGATCAACTGTTTTTACAGGCATGGGGACTGGCTCTCATTTCCGGCTCTGTTTCAGGCGGACTGGAGGTCATGGATTTCGATTCCCATGAGAATGATATCGAAACGATCTTTAAACAATTTACTGCGGATGAAGGCGTCAAGAGTCTCCTGTCCAGGTATAACCCGCCAATCGAACGTTCTCCCCGGGGCGGATATCATATCCTTTACCGGTATGAGACCGGTATTTACGAAGGCAATCGCAAACTGGCAAACTGGCCCTCCGGAGAATCCATGATCGAAACCCGTGGCGAAGGAGGATACACGGTAGTTTATCCCTCCCCAAACTACACCATCCTCAGCGGATCAATCAATTCCATCCCAACAATCACCCAGGATGAACGTAACTACCTGATAACCCTCGCCAAAACCTTCACCCACCTCCTCCCTCACGATCTTCTTCACGTCCTTCCTCACGATCTTCCTTCCGTCCTTCCTCCCGCCCTTCACTTCGACAACACCGACCCCGTCAGCTATTTTAATTGGAACTGCTCCGCTTATGCTAAAAAACTCCTGGAGGAAAAGGGCTGGGTAAAACTGCGGACTGATGAAACTGAAGACATCGAGTACTGGAAACGCCCGGGCAAGCAGGGCAATGAACATTCAGCCACCTGGGGCAAAAAGCACAACTCCTTGTATGTCTTCAGCTCTTCCGCTCCGCCATTTCTAAATGAATGTTACTATTCACCATTCCAGATTCTAGTTCGCCTGCGGTTTAACGATTCGTACAGTGCAGCCATCTCCTGGATCCAGCAGAAGTATTTTGATGAAGAGGTCCCTTATATCCGGATCGGCGTGGATTTTTTCAAGAAAATAAAGAAGACCGACCGTTTCGGGCTAAGCAGGACGGAACTCAAACCATGGAAAATAGATGCAATCAAACAGGATCATGGCAAGGCAATCCTCGATAAGATTGCTCATTTTGATGATTTTACAATCCTACCCGACAACCTTAATTTCTCCCCCATCGTCAATAACTGCTATAATCTGTATCGTCCCTTCACACATAAGCCATCGCTCGGCAGCTGGGACTGGACCGAGGTCCTTATCCGCCATATTTTCGGCGAACAATATGAACTTGGACTCAGGTACCTGCAAATCCTTTACTTGCACCCCGATCGCCTGATGCCCATCCTGGTCATGGTCAGCCGCGAACGGCAAACCGGCAAGACCACCTTTGTGAACTGGCTCAGCATGATATTTGGCGATAACATGGCCATCATTTCCCCCGACGACCTTATCAATGGCTTCAATTCAACCTATGCCAGCAGCAACATCATCGCCGTCGAGGAAACCTTCATCGAAAAGGCCATAACCGTTGAAAAACTCAAATCTCTGGCCACACAAAAGTTCATCTCCGTAAACCAGAAATTCGTCAGCCAGTACCGCATGCCCTTTTTCGGCAAGATAATCCTCACCTCCAATAACGAAGACAAGTTTGCCCGTATCGACGAAGAAGAAATCAGGTTTTTCATCCGCAAAGTCAGCATTCCATCTATCACCAACCACAACATCGAGGCCGATATGGTGAAGGAAATCCCGGCATTCCTTCATTATCTGACCATCTTGCCGCCGGTTGACTTCTCCCGTGACCGCTCTGGCTTCACCCCGGCAGAATTGTCAAACACATCTTTGCTCGACGTTAAGAAAGAATCGAAATCCAGCCTCTATAAAGCCCTGGTCATGCTGTTCGAAGATATGTTTATGAACGAACTCCGCGCCCAGGATGAATTCTATGCCGACGTCAAATCCATCAAAAGCAAATTCTTTGCCAACGATCCCAGGATCGATTTACCTTACATCAGGACCGTTCTCAAGAATGAATTCAACATCGTCCCGGTCCCCGACTCCATTTATTTCAATCCATTTGTCAATGATCCCCCTAAAACAGGACGTCCATATCTCATCAAGAAAACCATGCTGAATACCGAAAACTTGAAAAGCCCCGTCGATGAACTCCCCTTTTAAAAATCTCACACCCTCACGAATTTGGAGGATAAAAAGAAACCTTTGTGAGACATTTTGTGAGGACATAAATATCTGTATACTAATATAATATATTATTTTCTCACAAATAATAAATAATAAAAGTAATCTATAGAGAACACAGTAAACAAGGCAAAAGAAAATTATAAGAAGTTTCCTCCAAAAACCCGTGAGATTGTGAGAAACCCCATAAGCAAATAAATATCAATAAGTTAACCTCATCACAAAGAAATTCAGGTTTGTGAAAATGTGAGAAACCATGCCAACCCCCATCCATATCCTCAACGAAATGAACCGGCTCGACAAGCAGAGACGATATCCCGGGATTCCCCCGGAACTCCTTTATTGCAAACCCATAAAAGCCAACTCAGCAAACGAACTCACCAACGCCGTCATCAAATTCATCCGCCTCACCGGCGGTCAGGCGGAACGCATCTCAGTCACCGGACGCGTAATCAACAGCCGAAGAACCTACACCGACATCCTCGGCCACCGCAAACAGATCGGCTCAGTCAAATACATCCCCTCCGCCATGACCAAAGGATCCGCCGACATCTCCGCCACAATCCAGGGCAAATCCGTCAAAATCGAAATCAAATGGGGCCACGACCGCCAAAGCCTCGCCCAGGCAAGATATCAATCCGAAATCGAAAAAGCCGGAGGGATCTATCTCATCGTTCATACATTTGATGAATTCTATGATTGGTATCGTACAACTTTTCCTCCATGAAACACTTTTCAAATAGTCTACCCTGAAAAATGTCTAACAATTCTTTGACTTTGCTTTATTTTATTATACATTTGATAAGTAAAGTAAATAAAGTAAAACATTATCTTATGAAAAAGTTCTATCTGTTAATATTTTTTATACTCGGCTCATTCAGTATTTATAGTCAGACGCCGATGACCTTTACCTTTATTGGTAAAGATTCGCTTACTCAGAATCTTATATCACTTGACAGCGTTTATGTTAAGAATTTGACAGAGAACTGTGATACACTATTATTTGGTCCTGTCCCTGTACTAACATTAATTGCCTCATGGCCTGTTGGGATTGGTGAAAAAAATGACAACAACTCAGGATCATTCGTTTTAAAGCAAAATTATCCCAATCCGTTTCAAGGGACAACAATTGTTAGTATTTATCGGGAATACGGAGGAACATTAAACTTAATACTTTTTGATGAATTGGGTGCAAAACTTTCGGAATATCATCATGAGTTTGAAAAAGGATTTAATTCATTCGTGATTTCATCATCAGAAAATAAAATGTTGATACTGTCTGTATTTGATGAAAAAAATAACAGATCGATAAAAATTATCAGTGCCGGACAAGGGAATTCGAATAATACCATTCAATACCTTGGTCACATTCCTGATTTTGAAAAAAATAACCTTAAAGACCAGAACAATTCACAATTTATCTTTTATCTGGGAAACCAGATGATGTATACGGCATATTCTAATGGGTATAATGAAAAAATATTATACGACAGCCCAATAGCTAGTAAAACATACTATTTTAATATGACAATGTATTATCTACCCTCGGTGACAACTTCCCCTGTGACGAATATAACTCAGACAAGTGCTACCTGTGGAGGTGATGTTACTTCTGATGGTGGAACTGCTGTAACGTCAAAAGGAATATGTTGGGGTACTTCACCTGCTCCTACGATTGCAGGAAATCACACTATGGATGGCAGTGGAACAGGCCCTTTTATCAGTTATTTAACGGGGTTATCACCTAATACCCAATATTATGTGAGAGCCTATGGAACCAACAGTGTTGGAACAGGATATGGTAATGAAGTTACATTTACAACTGGACAAAGTACCACTCCTCCAGTTGTGACGACAGCAGCAGTGACTAATATTACTCAAACTACAGCAACCAGTGGTGGAACGGTAACCTCTGATGGAGGTGCAGCAGTGACTGCAAGAGGAGTATGCTGGAGTACATCGTCAGGGCCAACAACCGCTGGAAGTCATACCATTGATGGAACAGGAACGGGCACCTTTGTTAGTAATATAACCGGATTAACAGGAGGTACATTATATTATGTGAGGGCCTATGCAACCAACAGCGTAGGGACATCCTATGGAAACGAATTGACCTTTACAACATTGAATTTGCCAACTGTAACCACAGCTGCTATAACAAATATTACGCAAACAACAGCAACGAGTGGAGGAACGGTATTATCTGATGGTGGTGCTACGGTCACAGCAAGAGGTGTCTGTTGGAGTACAACATCAGGTCCGACAATATCTGGAAATCATACGATTGATGGAACAGGAACGGGCACCTTTGTTAGTAATCTGACGGGATTAACAGGAGGTACATTGTATTACGTCCGGGCTTATGCCACTAATAGTATTGGAACCTCGTATGGAAATGAGTTAACATTCACTACTTCAAATTCTGGTGGTCAACCCTGCCCAGGTATGCCCACTGTGACATATGAAGGCAAAACATACAATACAGTTCAAATTGGCACTCAATGCTGGTTTAAAGAAAATTTGAACGTCGGAACAAAAATACTTGGTAGCCAAAGTCAAACTAATAATGGCATTAAAGAAAAATATTGTTATGCAGACATGGAATCAAATTGTGATGTTTATGGTGGGTTATATCAATGGGATGAGGCAATGCAATATTCTCCAACCGCTGGTGTGTCTGGACTATGCCCATCTGGATGGCATATACCAACAGACACAGAATGGGATACGCTAAACAATTACCTTGGAGGGGCAAGTGTTGCAGGAGGTAAAATGAAAGAAATGGGATTAGTGCATTGGGCCTCACCAAATACTAGTGCAACTAATAGCAGTGGATTTACTGGACTTCCAGGGGGATACTATTCCTCCAATCTAACATTTAACGGTTATTTCTGGTCTTCTTCGGAGAATGTTAGTAATGCCTGGGCAAGATATCTTAGCTATAATTATCCAGATTTATCTAAAGACCAATATATAAAAACAAAAGCTCATTCTGTCCGGTGTATTCAAGGGCCAGAACCAAATTATTATATTGGGAAAAATTATGGTGGAGGAAAAATTTTTTACATCGATGGAGCTGGTCAGGGTGGTTTTATTTCATCCTTAAGCGATTTATCCCTCGCACCTTGGGGGTGTAATAATTATCCGATTAGCGGGACTAGTGGTTCTTTAGGGGGTGGGCAATCAAGTACTTATGCTATTGTCAATCAATGTCCTGAGGTGGGAATTGCAGCCAAAAACTGTGTTAATCTTGTCCTAAACAGCTATTCAGATTGGTTTTTACCCTCTAATGGTGAAATTACTCAGTTGTGTCAACAACAATATTATATTAGTAGCTTCGCTTCTGGATGGTATTGGGCTTCAACCGATAACTCAGGAGGCACAGCTTATGATTGGAGTTTTTATTCTTGTAGCTGGAATAATGCTTATCATAATATCAGTGAAAATGTTCGGGCTATTAGAGCATTTCCTTGGGCTACATTGAGTACAAACACACTTACAAACATTTCTTATGGTACGGCGACCAGTGGAGGTAATATCACTTCAGATGGTGGGGGATCTGTGATATCAAGAGGGGTTTGCTGGAATACATCACCAAATCCAACAACAGGGAACAGCCATACTACGGATGGGAGTGGCACTGGGTCATTTATAAGCAATATATCTGGACTTACCGCGAATACACTATATTATGTAAGAGCCTATTCAACTAATAATTTTGGTACGACTTTTGGAAATCAAGTAAGTTTTACTACCTTGGTTTGGACCTGCCCTACTTCAATAACAGTTAATCATAATACTTCAGGAGGCGTAGCCCCGGTTAATAAAACTGTTACTTATGGTATTGTTACAAATGTACCCGGTGAACCTTCAAAATGTTGGATTACCAGTAATCTTGGTGCTGACCACCAGGCAACTGCTAAAAATGATGCTACTGAACCATCAGCAGGCTGGTACTGGCAATTTAACCGCAAACAGGGGTATAAGCATGATGGAACGACCAGAACTCCCAATACCACGTGGATAACACCAATAAGTGAGAACTCTGATTGGGTATTGGCAAATGACCCATGTGCACTTGAGCTTGGCACTGGGTGGCGTATTCCTACTTACACTGAATGGTCTAATCTTATATTATATGGAGGCTGGTATAGTTGGAATGACACATGGAATTCCAGTCTTAAGCTTCATGCGGCAGGGTACTTAACCGCTACAAATGGTTCCCTATTAGCCCGCGGTTCATATGGACAATACTGGGACAGTCAGCAGAACAATAATGACCAAGGTTCATATCTTTTCTTCTGGGCTTCACAATGCCAAATTTATAATTCCTTAAAAACAACAGGAAACACGATTCGTTGTATACTGTTTTACTGACAATTTCTTCTTTTTAAAGATTTTATAATTATAAAAAAGTAAAATAATTAAACGCGATATTATGGAATGCTTATGTACTCATGAATGTTTTACTCAAACCCCTTACGATATGCTACTCAACATCATCTTTGGGTTTTTCTCATCAATAATTGCCGTCTTGGTTTTATTTCTTTACAAGGGCTGTCTGCATTTATGCAGTAAAATTGCAGTTATAAATAAGGTTGGTAAAACTTATTATAAATTTAAAATCTTTAATAAAGGTTTGTTTACAATTCATAATATTAAAATTGATGCATCAGTTATAGAAAGAGGCAATTCAAACACACATGGCATCGATAAAGTACAAGGTCATTTATGCTTTTATAATGATTCGGTTTGGGAACTTCCCGGTATTCTTTTTAAAGGCAGCAATTATAAAAATGCATATCGGTTTGTTTCTAACGGCAATTATCAAAATCACTCTAAGATAAATCCTGATGACAAGAATCCTAATTCACATGTTGGGAGTAATTATAATTTGCAGAAAGCTCTTTCAGAAAACTCAAACATTTTTTTAAGGGTCCGAATAAACTACTCAGCCCCCCTAACAGGTTTAACAAAAACAATAAGTAGGGAATTTTCGAGTCCTTTTAAAGAAGGTGATTTTAGACTCGGTATGAATTGTAATATTGAACCTATAGATTGAATTTATTATTGAACTACACAAAAACCAGACTCACTTATTTGATAAATCCTAAAAATAAGATGAATTTCAGAAATGGCATTCAACTGGATTATTAGTTTAAGAACCAAAGTAATTACAATTGTTAGTGACATCTTTCTATTATTGGCACTGACATTTCAATTATTTGCACAAGATCAGAATGTTGCATTGACAATCCATTTAAGAGGTGTTATCGAAAGCAAAATAAGCATCTTAGCCCTATCGGATTCCAGAACATTTAAGCCCATTCTCGAAATAAATGCGAAGGGAAATGGTGATGCAGTCAAACTAACTGTTCCTAAACAAAAGCTGCCTGGAGAGTTTGTTTTAAGGTTTGATTACAGGGAAAAAGAGTCAAGCACGCCTTACCCTTCAGAGAAGTATTTTTTCATTAATGACCAGAATCTGGAATTATGGGCCAACCCAATGTATTGCAATAATGTTGACAGCATCTATTTCCAGAAAGATGAAAGAGAAAACATGGCTTTTACATTTTTCTCCAAAGAAAATGGTATGCACAAAGAAAAACTGGGTCCTCTTCAAAATCTCCTGTTGAATTATGATGATACTGAATCGAAGTTTTATCAGCAGGGCATCAAGGAATATGAGCATAGGAGACAATCTTACAACCAATGGCTTCAAACAAAAAGCATTCAGGACAGCGCTTTATTTGTAAGTCATCTGTATTGTTTCCAGTATGTGCCTGAAATACCATGGAAAGGTAGCGAAACCGAACGGATTGGAAGCCTGATAAATCACTACTTTGATAACATGGATTTTAAGGACCCATTACTTGCAAAAACATCGGATATGAACAAATGGATGGACGCTTATGTAAATCTCTATGGACAATTATGCACAACCGCAACCCTGCGTGATTCCCTATTCCCGATGGCAGGTAAAACCGCAATTGAAAAGGCAAAACAAGGCCACCCACTGGTCTACGGCTGGATGGTAGATTATTTTTACAGGGGATACGAAACAAACGGTATAATGGCTGGGATGAAGGTACTGGATCCTTACCTGAATGATTCAACCTGCCTCACCTCGAAACGACAGGAGATTGCCAGAAGATTAAAAGGCATGGAAACACTGGTCACCGGAACCATTGCTCCAAATATTACCATGAAGGATAGTGGTGGGAATCTGTTTGATTTGTATGAACTTAAAACGCAGTGCAAATATATTCTTCTCCTATTCTGGTCGGCGGGTTGCAGTCATTGTATGGAGACCGTTAAAGTACTTTATCCATGGCAACAGCAGGGTGAAATGCAGCAGAAAATACAGGTTGTGGCCATCAGCTTGGATGAAACTGAAACAGAAATTAAAGCCTATAGGCAACAGATATTGCAGCATAAAGGATGGCTCCACATTCGTGCTGAAGAAGGGGTACGCAGCAAAGTGGCCAGCGATTATTTCGTTTTAGCCACTCCAGTGATGGTTTTGCTAGATGCAAAAACAAAGATAATCGTTGCTAATCCGAACACCCTCAATGAATTAATGACAGCCATAAAGTAATGTATTTGTGCTCCATCATATAATGGCATCAATTTGTCAGGGTAAGTAATTGTTATAACTATCTTACTCCCCAACACTCCGCAACCGCTAATCCATTCACTCATTCGGCGGTTCCGCTCCGTTTCGTCGCAAGCTCCTCACGGCTTCACCGCTCATTCGTTCAGGCTTAGCCGTTGCTCCGGTCCCTTCAATATGGTATACACCCGGTGCTTCGTCCCTCGCACCCGGTGTATTAATTTTCTATTTGAAGGCTCTGTTCCGGCCAGGAGTGTCCCTTAAACCCTTATCGCCAATCCACACGGTTTAAACCAACGCGCCCATTTGCCCAGCCTGCATAGCACGCCAACCCGCCCAGGTAACAAGCATTTCCCTTCCCTCAGTACAACGTGTACGGGTCTATGTTAACATAACATGATGTTATAGTACTGCCGCTGCCGGCCTATCCCGGCTTTGATCAACGCCGTCAAATGTATGGCAACCGCAATGGGCTGATGCCTACCCCCGTTTTTTAATGAATCCCTGTCCACAGCGTTTGCCTGGCCATTTGGCGGCATTGGATTCTACCTGCGTCAGTCCTATAACCACATTATGTTAAATATCCCCGTTAGCATCACGAGAAGATTTGGAGGGTGCTCATCCGGCTTGCAATACGAGTAAAATTAAGTTCGACGCACAAGAATATCGGCAGCGCATTTTTGCCTCGTTAAAGGTGCATTAAGCAATACCTGCCGGCACCAGCCGGTCGTTACGGGCTTCAATGTCCGCTTCGTTTCACACCCGGCGCTCCGCGCCGTACGCTCCACTACGCTTCCATGCAAGCCCTCCACTCCCCTACCGCAGGTCCTTCCGAGCTTGCACCGCAGCAAAAAGGCTGCCGTGCAACCATCTCAGGCCCTACTTCATTATTCGGTAACTACCGGTATTGCTTAACGCACCTAAAATACCCTCCCCTGGATTCAAAAACCGGCAAATGCCCTGCCTCCGGCTTCGACGGGCCGGACGAGAGTCCTTTGTAGCAATCATCCTCCATAATCCCGGCAGGTCCCCCATCTGTCCTCCTCACCAACCCGCGTTGAAAACAACGCCGGTTGGCGTATTTGCATTCCTCAGCCCACAATCAATCAGGTCACATCATTTCACGCTCATACTTCGCGTTCATGAAGTGACCAGTTAAGCCAACCGATCACCTTACCAAGCCGCGTGAAGAACGCCGCTTGGTATACTTGAATTCTCGGTTTGCCTGCCAGCATTGCCACCTTATTCGCCCTCGTTCCTCGGGCTTCATAACGTGGCGGGATCATAACCTGCCGTTTTTGGATTATAATTGAGAGTAAGAAGTCCGGAGGATCTCCCATTCAAACTCATTTGCCGAAATCTTGCATTCTTATTTGCCGATTTTTGTCGGCGAGCAGTTGACGGGCTTCCATTAAATGAGAATAAAGCCTAAATCCCGATCCCCGATCCCGGTTCCCTGCTTCCGGTTACCTTAGGTGCCTCGCCGTCTTAATCAGCCTGTTTCCCATGAACAGCCTTCCCATGCAGGCATATCGGATTCCATCAATGGCATGGTTGAACCGGTCCACAGGAACGTTAAGTGGTTTTCCGGAAGTATCTTCCTTCCATTTGTAGTTTTTCAGCTCACGAATCAGGTTAACCGATCGTTTGGTGATCCGCATGGGATACCGTTTCAGGATGTCAATCCCGGCCAGGATCGAATCCGGACCTTTAAATGTAGGTTTGATGTTAAATCCTTCCTGCCGGATTTCGTAAATGCACTTAGGCTGGTTGTCAGCAATGATCTCGTCGGCCTTGGTGATGCCGATCTGGTTCATCCATCTGCAAATGTCAGTATTGGTAAGCCCCCTGGAGTAAATTAGCTCATCAATCCAGAGTTCGCCTGAGCTTAATCCTACCTTGATCAGCGTTGTTGGGTCGTTGGAAAATCCAAAGTCCATCCCATAGCTGATCCACTTGCAGGATTCCGGCCACTGGTCAACGGTTCGCCAGTTGGTAAAGATCAGTCCGGTAATTTGCCCGATCTCGCCCAGTCCATAGATCCTCCAGTAATTTTCATCCACTTGTTTCAGGTTCTCGATTTCCTTCACCTGCTCCGGAGGTAAAAACTGGATATTGTCCAGGTAGGTTGAATGGATGAAAGTGCAGTCTTTCCGGGGGATCACGATGTCATAGATCCAGTGTTCGTCCATGGACGGATTGAAGTCCAGGAAGATTTGTTTTTCGGTTCGCAGGGAAAGCTGCACCCAGTCTTCCAGGCTGAGTTCATTGGCTTCGTTAATGAACAAATAGGCTCGCTTGGCGCCTCGTTTCTTCTGGGGCTGGTCCAGGCTCATAAACTCGAACAGGTTTCCGTTCAACTGGTAGGTGTTCTCGGTCTTATTGTGGCTTCGCTCGTCATATAGGTCCGCCATCCTGAGGATCTCGAAGAAATCCCGCATGGCCGAAGCTTTCAGGGCCGGCATGCTCCGCCTTACGATCGAAAATACCATGTCGCTTCCTTCAAAGGCCTTCACCAGGATGAGCAACTGCAGTATTGAAAAGGTCTTTCCCGACCGGCTCCCGCCCTGGTTCACGACGATTTTGGTCCCGGCTTCATAATTTTTCCGGAATACGGTCGATACCTTGATGGTCTTTTCCAAGGGGTAAGGATTTAACTGTTCCGTCGGCAAGAATGCCACTCTGGATGACTTCGAAGGTGATCTTGGTGAGTTTGTCCTCAGCCGGGCCCAGGTCCACATTCATCCGTTGGAGCTTGGGCCGTATGTATTCCTGCAGGTTTATCCACAGATCAACCTGGTCTTTTGGTTTCAGTTTCCTGATGCTGTCCTCAAGGGTCTCATCAAGCAGTTCCAGCACCCATTCAATACGTTCTTTTTGCTCTAAAGTGATCTTGTTGGGCGATCCTTTGGGTCTTCCTCCCTCCCCGGGTTTGAATTTATGCCGGATACTTGTTTTCGATTCCATGGTAAGGTATTTCAGTATATTTCAGAATATTATATGCAGATTTCTTCATTTGTTGGATAAACTCTTATCACCGCAAATCTTTCATGATTTCCGGTAAACCAGCTTCTCAATTGTGCTGACCGACACCCCGTAACTATCGCTCAGCTCATTCTTGATTTGGGTATAAGTCATTCCTCCTTTTTCCAGGGTTTTTCCCTCCCGGGCATAGGTAAAATAGAGTTCCTTCACCAGCCATTTTTTTGCCTGGCTTACAGGAAGTAATCCTCTTACCACGAGTTGTTCCACTTCAATTCCACAACGCTCTCTCAGGTCAGTGATCACCTTTTCAATCTCCGGATTCATATAGCCATTTCTTACAAAAATATGAATGAATTGGTATTATAACAAGCTATCATGCAACTTTTTGCCAACATTTACTAAACAATTACTTTAAGTCTATTGTATGTTTGCGGTAATCTATTTTCCACCCACGGTATGAAGTCCTTTTCCACTCCCCCTGTTGCCTTCTCGGTGGCCTTTATCAACGAGGGTTCCGGTGTACTTCAAAAGGTTGTCGTGGCCCAGGCTGGCAAGGTAAAGTCGTATTTTGAGGAGATCGACGGCGTAACTCTTTCTCAGATCGTGACTCTCGGGAACGCTAAGGAGAACGGGGTCAAGGCCCGATTCGGCCACCCCAACATGTGTTCCTCGGCCATGGGCACCTATATCGGCAGGTTCAGGAACTTTACGATAGAGGGCGAAAAGGTCCTCGGCGATTTGCACCTCGACACGGTTTGCCGCTCCTCTCCCGGCGGTAATCTCTACGATTATATTATCACTATGGCAAATAAGAACCCTGATATGTTCGGCGCTTCCATGGCTTTTATCCCGGCTGAGCCGGCCGAGGGTCCGGGTGAGTTTCCCCTGGTTCGTATTGATGAGCTTTTGGCTACTGATCTGGTGGATGACCCTGCGGCTACGAACTCTCTTTTTGCCCGGGACTCCTTTGCCTGGGAGGCAACCAGATTCCTCGACGAGAACCCGGCCATGGCTGCTTTTATTGCCCGCCGTCCCGATACCATACTTGAATTCATGTTAAAATACTTTTCTAAAACCGACCGTATGAAACCCGAAATCTTTCAAAAGTTTAAAAACCTCTTCGCCCCTCTGCCCGATGAGCTGCAGCAGTCCAAAGCTTACGACCAGGCGGTTGAACTGCTCGAAGCCGATCACCGCGACGAGATCCAAAAGCTGGAATCCTCATTTCAAACAAGGATCGCCACGTTTGAATCCCAGCTCCAGGCATCCAAGGATCAACTCCAGGCCTCTGCCGGGCAGCTCGAAGCTTCCAGGGAACAGCTTGTAGTCGCTAAGGAGCAGCTTGCAACAACTATCGAAAAGCTCGCCACCGAACAGGCCCAAACCGCCCAGTATCAGCAGCAGATCTCAGACCTCACCTCCCAGGTCGCAACCCTAACCGACAAACTCAGCGCCAGCCCAACCAAAGTAAGCTCCGGCGACCCGCAAATCACTGTCGGCCACCCCGAAGTCAAATTCGGCAAAGAACTCCTCAGCGAAATGCCCAGCTATCTCAAGGACAAACTCAAAAAATCTTAACACATTATTTCACCATTTCACCATTTAATCTTCTTCCCCATGTCCAACATCTTCTCACACGGGATCTCTCCCGCCTTCACCAAGCAGTCCATCCACGACTATTTCATCGCCCCCTTTTTCATGGGCGAAGATATCCGCGGGGCCGTCACGGTCCGTTCCGACATCAAGGGCACCGAGCTTTTAAACAAGATCTCACGCCCATCCTTCATCACCAAGCCTAAAACATCAGCAGGCTTTACGCCCACCGGGTCCTTCGCCCTCTCCACCCAGAGCATCACCGTTGCTCCAATGGCCCTTGAGTTCGAGCAGAACGCCCGTGCTTTCTGGGGCTCCATCGTTGAGCAGTTGTTAGCTACGGGGTATCGTGAGGACGATATCGAGCAAATGAAACAGCCCGATGTCTGGAACAAGATCATGCTTCCCATCATTGCCCAGGCCGGGCAGCAGGACCTTATCCGCCAGATGTTCTTTGGCAATCCCTTGCAGGAAGTCCTTTCATCGGGTATCCCAACCGGGGTCATCGATACCAACTTCTCGGGCTATACCGGTTTTATGACGCATTTCATCAAGGATGTGTTATCCGGGGCCATACCATCAGCTCAGCATGTGGTGGTTGCTTCAGCAACGGCTGCCGTTAAGGCCGAGAAGATCCTCACCTATACCGCCGGTACCGATACTGCTCTGGTGCTTACCATCAACGGCGTGGCTTATTCTCAGGCTTATTCCTCAAGTGCCACTGTCACCTGCAACAACTGGCTCACCACCCACAAAGCAACTGTCGAAGCCCGTGGCGGAGCCTTAAGTGGTGTCATTGTAACCAATCCTTCGGCCGGTGCCATCAAGGTGGTCAGCCGCTTCAAAGGCCAGGATTTTACTTTCACTGGCAGTGTTACCGGCAGCGGTTCTGTTGCAGCTTCCGGAGTGGTTGCCGCCATAAAGCAGGGAAAATTGGCAACCGACGAAGCCGACGACACCCTCGAAGCCATGATCGATGCAGCCCGTCCCGAAATGTTCGAATTTCCTTTGGTTTTCATGGTCACCCGTTCTCTGTGGCGCAACCTGGTGCATACCATCAAGGCCAAGACTTCAGGTGATCTTCCGCTTACGATGATGCTTGGCGGATTGCCGGTTCCTTCGTATGAAGGTTACCCGGTTCTGGTGCGTCCCGACTGGGATACCTGGATTTCAAGTTACCAGAACGGCGTACAGCCTCACCGGGCCATGTTAACCACCCAGCCCAACCTCATCTTCGGCACCGATGGCCTGATGGATACCAACGACATCGAATCCTGGTACAACACCGACCTCCAGATGCGCCGCTACCGCGTCCAGTACAAAGCCCAAACCGCCTACCTCCACTCAGAATTACTGGTACTGGCAGGGTTTGGAGATTAAGCATTTGTACATTGTACATGGTACATTGTACATTGTCAAATCGGTCTTCGTAAATCGTAAATATGTCTGCAAAGCATCCACGTAAATCGTCACCTGTACCACGTCTCTACGAGTTCTCCTATGCTCCCGTCCTTGACCTGGTCGATACCGACGTGATATTGGATCCTTCTACCTTAAAGCTGTTTGTCCCCTTCGGGATTGATAATGCCCTGCCCCGCCAATTGATCAAACTCGCCCGTGAAGTGCCCGTTCACAGGGCGATCCTCAACTCCAAAACCAACTACATCCTGGGGCAGGGCATTCAATCCTCCGATTCCGCGACGGCTGCTTTTCTTGCCTCGCCCAACAACCGAAAGGAACTCTTCCCGGCCACACTCAAAAAGCTTTGCTTCGATTACCTCACCTTTGGCAACTGCTACTATGAGCTGGTCACTAACAAGAAACGCTCCTTCGTGTACGTCTATCACCAGGATGCTTCCCGGGTAAGGTTGCATATCGATGCCCGTCAGGCCCTGATCCATCCCGACTGGAATTTGTATTACGGAAGTAACGACAAGAACCTCAAATCAATCAGCCTGTTTCCTCAGTTTTCTTCGGGTGACGATGGATTGCTTCACTCCCTGGTTCATATTAAAGATTACGAACCGGAATTCACCTATTATGGTATCCCGTCCTATTTTGCAGGTATCCGTAATGTCATTATCTCGGGCCTTACGAATATCTGGAATCAGACCCGGCTTGAATCTTCCTTTGCTACGCCCGGTTTACTGGTGATTCCGGGAGTCAATTCCGATGAGGCGGCCGATCAGCTCGATGCCATGTTTAAGGAATATAAAGGCGCTCTGAGCTCAAAGGCCAATGAAATCATTATCCAGTATCTGGCCGATCTTGGTCCCGGCATCAGTTCCCAGGAAGCCAAATTTATTTCGTTCAACCGCGAAAAAGAAGATAACTGGACCGAGCTGCATAAACAGTCTGAAATCTCCCTCATCACCATCCACAACTGGTTCCGCTCCCTCACCCCCTATTCCGAAGAAAAAACAGGGTTCGACTCCAGCCGTATCCTCAACGAGTACGAAGTAGCCATGGCCACCGTAATCCAACCCATCCAGGGACTCTTCATCCAGTCCCTGCAAAACACCCTGGCCGAATGCGGCTTGCTGCTCAAAGACATCGAGTTCATCAACACCCCGCCCATCTCCCGTATCAACCCCTTGAAATACGTATGGGAAATCCGCCGCGACACCGGCCTCGACTACGACAACACCGACCCAGTTCAAAAGTTACTGGTACTACAATTAAAAAACATTTACCCTTCCTCCGACACCTTAAACATATGAATAATCATCTTTCTTATTTCGCTACTTCGCTATCTCGCTACTTCGCTACTTAACCCATGCCTCTCATAACCGCCATCGAAACTATAGCACTCGCCTACGTCACCGAGCTCGACCCCACGATGATCAAATCCGAAGTCATCCAAACCACCGAGCTCAAGTATGTGAAACCCGTTTTGACATCTGCCTTGTATGACGATGTCGTTACAAACCCTGATGATTACTCGACTCTGATTACATCGTATATAAAGCCTTGCCTGGCGTTCTTTGTCAAATATGCAATGATCAACCAGCAGCTGCTCGAAACTGCCCAGTACACACCTGGAGCCGATCCATCACTTTCCCCGGCCCTGGTTGAAATCTCAACTGCAGTATTGCTCCCACGTGATCATCGCCGCGATACCATGCAGGAAGTACTCTCCATTGCCCGATCCAAGCAAACCCTTCTGCAGGAATATGTAATCGCCCAGAACTACCCCCTCTATACCGCCCCACTCTCCAAAAGAATCTCCGGCTTCCGAATAACATCATAAATGAAAACCGTATCCTGCATCCCGCATCCTGCATCTTGCATCCCTTATCACACACCCTAAACCTCAACCCCATGTCCCTCGCCCGCCGAATGATCCAATGCGCCTTACCCATTTCTGGGGGTAACGCCACCACGCCATCCATTCAGATTCCAAATGGCGCCACCAAACTCACCACCCAGTTCGTCTATTCAGGATTGGATGAAGATATCACCCTCACCATGCTCCAGAGCCTCGACGGCTCCAACTTCGATATCTGTACCAATGAAGACGATGCTCCCGTCACCATCACCTTAGACAAAGACTTCGCCTCCATGACTATGAACGTTGCCGACCTGCTCACCACCTGGATCCAGTTCTCCATGAACGTCGGCCAAGCCAAAACCGGCACCCTCGACAAACTCTATGTAATAATGACTTAATATTTCACCATTTCACCATTTCACCATTTAAAATATGGGTCTCTCCAAATACTTCCTCCTCGGCCAGCAAAACCGCGGAACCACCAACTACCGGGACTTTTCTCAGCAACTTTCAGCTCCTGCCCGTCCACGTTCCGGGATAATCCGTACATGGCTCGATAGCCTGGGTTTTCTGAATTTCCTGGCATCCACCGGTCCTGCCCTGAAAGCTATTTTTGGAGTTCAGGGTTCCTTATCGGCCGCAGCCATGGGCGGAAATACCCGGGGCGCTAATGCAACGGATTTCCAGTTTGTCCGGGAATCTGAGACCCGGGTGGCCAGTGGCGCCGGTTCATTCATTGCCGGCGGACAGCATAACCAGGTATCCGGTGCAAACTCAATGGCTGCAGCAGGTTCACACAATGAAGTCAGCGGTCAGTTCTGCCTGGTCTCGGGTGAGCATAACGAAATCACGGCCAATCATGGCTCTGCCTTTGGAGATCAGCATCAGCTAAGTGGCGCCAGAAGTTCTGCAGTCGGCACGGGCCATGTTGTTTCTGCCGAAGCGGGCTTTGCCGAAGGTGATGGAAATATTGTTTCTGGCTATGCTTCTCATGCCGAAGGCAGCCTCAACGAATGTGCGGGCGATTATTCCCATGCCGAAGGTTGCAATGCCAAAACCTACAACATCTACCAGCATGCCAAAGCTTCCTGCGGGTTCAGTAACCCGGGCGAGATTGGCGAAGCCCAGTATACAAACATCATTGCCCGGGCCGCTACTGAAGATGATGGGCCTTTGGAGCTTGTGGTTGGCGAAGAAGATAACATTATCCTGATGAATAACAAGATGAATGCCTTCAGGGTCATGCTTGTCGCTGCCACCGATGATAATACCAAGGGAGCCGCCTATGAGTTTAAAGGCCTTATCAAGAAAGATGCTACCGCTGCCTCCACTGCAATAATTGGTTTAGTAACAAAAACCGTAATTGCCGAAAGCGTTTCAGACTGGGATGCTGCTGTTACAGCCGACACCTCCATTGGCGCTCTTAAAATCACAGTCACCGGTGAATCCGAAACCATGATCCGCTGGGTAGCATTTATTGAAATGGTCGAAGTCGCCTTCTACGGCTCTTAATCCTTTTGCCTAGTGCCCAGTGCCTAATGCCTAATTTATGAAAGAATGGAAAATATTCGGTCTCCCGCTTCCTCAGGCAATCAGTCTGCTTACATTTCTTGTGGCCATTATTTCAGTCTGGGTGCATATGGAAATCCGTCTGGCCGAAATTAACGTCGAACTCTCCAACCTCAAACAAGACCTTTCTTTCCACAAGTCCGACAACAGCCGGGATCTCGAAAACCTCCGTACCGATATTAAATCCGATACCCGCGAAATCCTTAAAAAGATCGACGAAATACAGATCTACCTCCGAAATCCAAAATAAATCAATCATAAAACGAAAATCACACATTGTAAATTCTAAATCCATGAACTCAAAGTTTTTAACTCTCAACTGGATGGACCTGTTAAAAGGTCTCCTCGTTGCCGTCATTGGTGCAATCCTCACAGCAGTTTACCAGGCCCTCCAAGCCGGAACTTTGACTTTCACCTGGGCATTCTTCCAACCCATCCTTTTAACCGGACTAGCCGCAGGTATTGCCTATCTGATCAAGAATTTCCTGACCAATAGCCAGGGCTTTCCCTTAAAAACCGAAAAATGACCACTTCCGAAAAAGGGCTGGCACTTATCGAGCATTATGAAGGTCTTCGCTCACAGGCTTATCGCTGTCCTGCCGGAATATGGACCATCGGTATCGGCACAACCATTTATCCCGACGGAACCCCCGTTAAGGAAGACGACAGGATCTCCTATAAGCAAGCCAGAGACTATCTGATGCACGATCTCCGTAAAATCGAATACCAGCTCAACGAAATGCTTACAATTCGCCTCATGCAATATCAATTTGATGCCCTGATATCATTTGCTTATAATGTCGGCTGCAACGTCCTCCGAAAAACCTTTCTGCTCAGGTATGTCAATGGTCGGGAGACGAATATCTCTATTGAATATGCATTTCTGATGTACACAAAATGCGCAGGTTCCCCAGGCATCGATGATGATCAGGACGGCCAGATCGACGAACCAGGCGAAAAGCAAGTCTCGCAAGGTCTTACTAAGCGTCGGAAGTCCGAAGCCTGGTTATTCATTCACAACGAACTGAAATACTTCTGACAGTGGAATTCTCAGTTGACTCAAGCAAACTTATTACAGCCATCAAAAAGCCAATGGTTTGGGTATCCGCCATCCTTGCCATCCTTCTTATCGGTGCCATTGTCCTCGAACGAGTCTTGCACGATGCATCCCGAAACAAGATCCTTCGTGATCAGGCCACTCTGATTTCATCGTTCAAAAACGCCCCGGTACGAATTGACACCATATACGATACTATTCGCCAATCCGGCCATATCCTTGTAAAACCCATTCCGGTTAAAACAGTCATTCACGACACAATCCAAATCCCCTATCGCGAATGTTGGTATGATTCCGTATTCAGCCAACCTGGTCTCCGATTTCGCTGGCAGGCTAAAGGCGACCTCCAATTCATCACATTCTCAGATTTTACCTGGCCCAAGGAAGTCATCACCATCACCCGGCAGATCGACACCTGCATCGCCAAACCTATTCCAAAACAACCCCGATTCCGCATCGGTCCATACGTAGGCATTTCCCTCAACTCCTTCCAAACATTCCCCGGCCTCGAAGCAGGCGCTCAACTCATCATCAAAGACCAGCTCACAATATCAGCAGGTGGTCTTTATTTGAATGGGATTTATTTTGATATGAGATTGGGCTGGTTGATCAAATGATCATTTTTTTGCATTCCTGATTTATCTTGTAACTTTACCCTGTTATAAGGATAAACCATGTCTGTCTTTGTAGTATACAAAATTTTTAGGTTGAATATAACATAATTTAGCATTTGTTATCAAGCCGGCAGCCTCCAATGCGGGCAGTTTCCGGAGGCAAGTATTCACCAAACCTGTCAATGATGGAGGTAAAGAAAAGAAACAACCAGTAAACCCCGCACTGCAGCTGTCCCCGGGGCGTTATGTGGCAAGGCTTGTACGACAGGGTTAATTTAAAAACTGACTGCATAAAATAATATTATACAATGACATTGGACTTATTTAAAAAACTGGATGACGTAGATGAAAATGCTTTGCATCCAAAGTATAAGTTTCTACAGGACAATTCACTTCTTGACGGGGAACGAGAAATACTAACAAACTGGACAGAGGGTTTTGTGGACAGGGACAACAAAATCATAAAGGAATTTCAGACAACTTTTCATTCAAGTTTTTGGGAGTTTTATCTATATAAAGTTTTTAAAGAAGCGGGGTTCAATATTGATTTTACTTATGATAGACCCGACTTTATGATAATCTCACCATTAGAAATAAACATCGAAGCTGTTGTTTCAAATATTAAGCAAGGTGGTGTGGCTGACGAAAGCAGAAATTTGGACAATATACTAAGTATGCTTGAGCCACCACATTTACAAGAAAATTATAGAGAGTTTTTGGATGAAGCTATTGTGCGTAATTCAAGTGCAATACTTTCCAAAAGCAAAAAATATTTAAGTAATTATTCAAATTGTGGTTGGATTAAATCCGAAACACCGTTTATTATTGCACTTAGTTCATACGGACAAATTGATTATGGAAGAGAATACTACTATCCATTATTAGCCTTACTGTATGGTCTTTATTTTAATCCTTCAAAAAAAGATTTTGACGTAGTTACAGAAATAATAAAACCTAATACTACATCACCAATTCCAGTTGGTATATTTAACGACAAATCACTGGAGCATATTTCAGCAATAATATTCTCTTGCACAACGACTTTGGGCAAACTGACATCGCTATCAATCTCACAATCATTATCTACACTTCAGCTTAATACCGTAATCAACATCAGGCAAGATTATGAAGCACCCATTTATAAAATTCAAATGGTAAGCCCTGACAACCAAGAAGAACTTTCTGATGGACTTTTTATCTTTCATAATCCATTTGCAAAAAATAAAATTTCTAAAGACGCTTTTGGGACAACAAACATTTTTCAGGTAACATTTGATGACAGAAATTTAGTGTTTGAAGGTGAAAATTTACCAATAGTTTCAAGATTTAATATTCCTCAAATGATGTTCAATAACCTTATCATTCACGACATTAACAAGAAATTCAATGGATAGGCAGACTAGCCCAGCCGTTAATAGTGGTTTATCGTTAAGTCTGTGGACGTGGGAATTTTAACAGTAATGTATTTAATAAAACTTTGTATAGGCAGAAAGTTTAGTTTTTCAAATCCTCCACAACGTAAAGTCGCAAAACGTCGGTGTAATTGCTTTATAAATAGTTGTTATGAAAATCACGGAGATTATTAAGAAAACAGCCTTTGATCTATTAGAAGCTCAACCAGAAGGGATCCGGTATTCTGAATTGATAAATCTAATATCAACCCAAAACCCTTCTTTTAACAAAAACACTATCTCAGGAGCTATTTGGAATTTGGACCAGCAATTTCCAGAAAAGATTTATAAGGCAGATCGAGGCATTTTTCGATTGTTAAAATACAATGAAGAAGTTGAACCGGAAATTGATGAAAAACTAAAAAAGAAGACTCCCAAAGGACAATTAGTGTGTGAAGGGGATTTTTATAAACCATTTGCAGATTGGCTTGTTAATGAAATAGAGGAATGTACAAAAGCAATTCCATTAGGAGGCAATTTATTTAAAGATAAATGGGGTACTCCGGATGTGATTGGAATTAGAGAATCTAAACGAAGCGATATTATTGAATTTCCAACCGAGATAGTATCTGCCGAGATAAAACTAGATTCTAACGGTTTAATTACTGCATTTGGTCAGGCATGTGCTTATAAAATATTTTCTCATAAGTCCTATATTGTTGTTCCTAAAGAGTCTCAGGTCGAAGATATTTCACGACTTGATACTCTTTGTAGGCTATTTGGTATTGGTTTAATCTTATTTAATAATGCAGATAAAGAATCTCCTGATTTTGAGATCAGGGCACGAGCTATCAAACATGAACCTGATATGTTTTTTGTAAATAAAAATCTTAAATTGTTGGAAGAGAGGTTATTCAGATAAAATGATCCCCAAATGGCAAAATCCCAGAAAAATTGACAATGCAATTAACCCCACTTACTCCTCGCAAATCCCTCAATAAAGCTTACCTCAAGGTAAAGCCCTCCAGGAGTGAAATTGAATTGTTCAAGAAAAACCTGATAGGCTTGCTCGATGGACTTGATGAAACGGAAACAGAAGAGCATAACAAAAATGACCTGGGCGATTTTCTCAAAAACACCTTCTACCATCCGAATTTTTATATCAATACTAAAGACCGCACCGATCTTGTAATCCATAATGGCCCTGATTCAAAGAGCTTTCCTGCAGTTCTGATCGAAGCCAAAAAGCCATCGAATAAAGCCGAGATGATCCGGCCCGATAACCTGAATGCAAAAGCTTTCCATGAAATGATCCTGTATTATCTCCGCGAACGGATCACAAATCATAATCTTGAGATTAAACATCTGGTCGCCACCAATGTCTACGAATGGTATGTGTTTGATGCGAACTTTTTCGAAAAGACCTTTGCTCAAAATAAGACTCTTGTAAAACAGTTCACCGATTTTGAGGAAGGCCGGCTGGCCGGTAAAACCACTGACTTCTTCTACAAGGAGATTGCCGAACCATTCATAACCGCGTTAACATCCGAAATTTATTTCACCTGGTTCGATTTCAGGGAATATGAGAAGCCGCTGAGAAATGATGATAAAAAGGATGATTCCAAATTAATAGCACTTTATAAGCTTCTATCACCTGAACATTTATTAAAGCTTCCTTTTGCGAATGATAGCAATAGTCTTGATAAAGCATTTTATACCGAATTGCTTCACATCATGGGGTTGTCCGAAACCAAGGAAGGCAGTAAAAGGCTGATTGGCCGAAAGCCGGAAGCACAGCGTGATCCCGGTTCCCTCATCGAGAATGCCATAATCCAGATCGAAAGCCGGGATATGATCAGCCGGGTAAGTAAACCTTCCCGATTTGGTTTAACCTCCCAGGACCGTCTGTTCAATGTTTCCCTTGAATTGGTGATCACATGGATGAATCGTGTACTATTCCTGAAATTGCTCGAAGCTCAATTGATCAAATATCATAAGGGAGATTCCTCTTACTCTTTCCTTTCCACTGATAAAATCCTTGGATATGATGCCCTGGATAGCCTGTTCTTTCGTGTACTCGCAAAAAAGATTCAGGAACGGGATCCTGGTGTGACCACATTATTCAAAAAGGTTCCTTATCTGAACAGTTCCCTGTTTGATCCAACAGACCTGGAGCGGGAAACAATATTCATCAGTAATCTTCAGGATAATAGTCTTATTCCGATTTATTCCGGCACTGTTTTAAAGAATAATACCGGTAAAAGACTCAACGGATCCTTATCAGGAATAGAATATCTGTTTGCATTCCTTGATTCATATGATTTTTCAGGTGAAGGTGCCGAAGAGATCCAGGAAGAGAATAAAACCTTGATCAATGCTTCGGTTCTCGGCCTGATTTTTGAAAAGATCAATGGGTATAAAGACGGCTCCTTTTTTACTCCCGGTTTCATCACCATGTATATGTGCCGAGAAACCATCCGCCGGGCAGTTGTTCAGAGGTTTAATGATCTGAAAGGCTGGAATTGCATGAACTTGGATGAGGTTTATAATAAATCCGGTGACCGAAAAGAAGCCAACGATATTGTTAATCAGCTTAAGATTTGTGATCCGGCGGTCGGTTCCGGACATTTCCTCGTTTCAGCCCTGAATGAGATCATTGCCATCAAGAGCGAATTGAAAATATTATCCGACAAGGATGGCAAGCGATTGAAGGAGTATCATGTTGAAGTGGTCAATGACGAACTTATCGTTACTGATGAAGATGGAGAATTGTTTGAGTACAATCCTGGGAACTCAGAAAGCCAGAGGATCCAGGAAACACTTTTTCATGAAAAGCAAACGATCATTGAAAATTGTCTGTTTGGCGTCGACATCAATCCGAATTCAGTAAAGATATGCCGATTGAGGCTATGGATTGAATTGCTTAAGAATTCCTATTACAAGGCCGAAAGTGATTACGCAGAGCTTGAAACACTTCCTAACATCGATATCAACATTAAATGCGGTAATTCCCTCATCTCACGCTATGCTTTGGATGCCGATATCAAGCAGGCATTAAAGAAAAGCAAGTGGAATATTGTTAGCTATCGACTTGCGGTTATGACATATCGTAATGCCCGAGGCAAAGAAGAAAAGAGGGAAATGGAACGGCTGATAGAATCCATAAAGTCTGATTTTGAAACAGAAGTAGCAGCCAACGATAAGCGGTTAATTCAACTGAAAAAATTGAACGGTGATCTTTTTACCCATACAAACCAAACCTCCTTGTTTGAACGATCAAAGAAGGAATTGGCGGAATGGAATAAGAAAGTAAATGAGCTTACAGGCAAAATTAAAAAACTTGAAACAGAACTCGAAGAGATCAAGAACAATAAAATCTATGATAATGCATTTGAGTGGCGTTTCGAGTTCCCGGAAGTTCTAAACGATGAAGGTGATTTTGTGGGGTTTGATGTGGTGATTGGGAATCCTCCATATGGTATGATAAAAGATAAATGGATTAAAGCTTACATTGAAAATGCTTTTTCATCCATAGAAGGGAGAATGGATTATTTTGAATCATTTATCGAGGAAGGGTTGAGGATATCAAGTAAGTCAGGTCAAATGACACTTATCGTGCCAAATACAGTACTCTCTAACTTATACTCTAGGAAGTTAAGAAAACTCATCATTGAGCAATATTCTCTTTACGAGATTACAAATTTCGGAATGGATGTTTTTCAAGATCCTACCGTACATACTTGTATTATCAAAATTTTCAAAGGAATTTTAACAAATCAAATTCATGTTAGAAGGAAAGTAATGATGACAGAAGAACTTCATTCTGATTTTGATATTTTGATTGATTGCAAAGAAATTGGCAATAATCCAAATTTTACTTTTGATATTAGCTTTAATGAAAAGGAGAGAAAATTATTTCTAAGATTACAAAATCTTACAAAACTTAGTGATTATTGTTTTATCCGGCAGTGTATTAAAACTGGAAACGATAAAAATTATGTTGTCAAATCTGAAGGTACTCTTAATGAACCTTGGAAACCTTCATTGCAAGGGAAAGGAATCAACCGCTATTCAATATTAGAAAAGAATGTCTACCTTAAATATGGAAATTGGTTAGCACGAAACTGGCAAAATACGGATTTTTATGAACGTAATAAAATTGCAATTCGTGAAACTGGTAGCCGTATTATTGCATGCATAGATTTTGAAAGTAGATATTTCCTTAGCTCAATTTATGCTGTCTATCCAAAAAAGGAATACAATGATAACAATCTAAAATATTTACTTGGGTTGTTAAACTCAAAGTTTGCAACATTTATAATATCTAAAATTTCTTACGATTTAACTGCAGGGGCTTTCACAAAGTTTAGGACAAATCAACTTGGTCGACTTCCAATTATTTTAAACAATGATAAAATAATTGAATCTATCATTATTATTGTTGATCAAATCATCTTTACTAAACAATCCGACCCTAATGCAGACACTAGTTCCAAGGAAATAGAGATTGACCAACTGGTTTATGCTCTATATGCATTAACTGAGGAGGAGATAAAAATAATTGAACAATCTTAAACATCTATGGCACTACCCATCAACATAAAAGAATTGGTTCACGGAAAAGTTGTGGAATGGGAACGCCTTGAATTTAAGGCTGGCTGGAATCCCGAAGATATCCTTCATTCGATCTGTGCGTTTGCCAACGATTTCAATAATTGGGGTGGTGGTTATATCTTTATTGGTATAGCTGAACACAATGGCAAACCAATTCTTCCTCCCAAAGGTTTGGCCGAAGAACAGGCCGATGCGATTCAGAAAAAAATAAGGGAATTATCCCGCAAGATTGATCCCTTTTATTTTCCGGTAGTACAACCTGAACTAATAGATGGGCAATTGGTTTTAATAATCTGGGTCCCTTCAGGAGACCGGCGGCCATATTCTGCTTCTGTATCATTATCTAAGAAGAAGTCTGAGCGAGCCTTCTATATACGCGAGAACTCCTCCTCTGTTGCTGCGCGTGAACATAAACTTACCGAGCTTCTCCGTCAATCGTCGCATTTGCCATTCGACGAATGTGTTAATCCTGTGGCAACCCTGGCCGATTTAGATTTAGGTTTGATTCGTCAACATCTCCAAAAAACGGGTAGCCGGCTTTTTGAGGAGAGCACCACAATGTCTTTCCCCGATTTGTGTCGCAACTTTAAAATCGCCAGCGGCCCTGTTGAAAATTTGCGTCCGTTAAACCTTGCGCTGCTTTTATTTTCCGAGAAGCCTGATATCTGGTTCCCAGGTACTCAGATTGAATTAGTGATCCACAATCCTCTTAAACTAAAGGAATACGAAGAGTATTTCTTCAAGGGGCCCGTTCAAATACAACTTAGTACTGCGCTTAATGTGATCAAAGAAAAAGTAATCCGACAAAAAGTCATAAAAATTGATGGTCAGGCCGAATCTGTTAAAATCTTCGATTTCCCTTTCGAGGCAATTGAAGAGGCTCTTGCTAATGCCATTTTTCATAAAGATTATAGCCTGCATAAACCTGTTGAAGTCCAGGTTTGGCCGGATAAAGAAATCACCATACTTAGCTTTCCAGGTCCGGTTCCGCCGATTAACAATCGCGACTTGCAAAAGAAACGCATCATTGCCCGCGATTATCGCAATCGCCGTCTGGGCGATTTCCTCAAGGAGCTGCATCTCACCGAAGGTAGGGCTACGGGTGTGCCACTTATTCATCAAAGTTTAAAAGCCAATGGTTCTCCCGATGCCATATTATTCACTGATGAACAGCGAACTGTATTTTTAGTGACAATTTATGTCCATAAATCATTTGAAAATGAACCAATGGTTATGCCTGTCCATGAACCTTTTCTCGCCACTTGGGAAGATCTCATAGGATATTTTAATCAGATTATCGAACAGGTAAACAGCAAATCAGGTGCACAGGAAAGTGCACAAGTAAATGCACAGGTAAGTGCACAAGTAAGTGCACAAGTAAATGCACGGGTAAGTAGTATTTTAATCGCAAATGGAATTAATGTTGAAAAAACACTAAAGATCCTTGAAAGTGTCGAGTTGCTCCCATTACCCAGAGAAACTATTCTGTCACGGTTAGGGCTATCAAAGCATTATAAAAACTATATGAATTATATATCTCCCTTAATAGAAAAAGGCTTGGTGGCTTATACCTCTCCTGCTTTATTAACATCACGGAATCAACACTATAAAATTACACTACAGGGTTTGATTCTTTTGAAAATCCTTGAACAAGGCATCAAATGATGTTTCATGTTTTGATGTGTACTTTTATGTGTACTAAAGAAAAAAGCCACCTACATTATCTTTGTAAGTGGCTCATTTTCAGCTCCCCCTGCTGGACTTGAACCAGCGACCCTCTGATTAACAGTCAGATGCTCTAACCAACTGAGCTAAGGAGGAATTCAGGGGCGCAAAATTACAAAGAATCCGTTAAATTCCAATACCCGGCCAAAAAAAACCTTTACATTCATCGGTAACTCAGGGCAATTCACCGATCATACCTGCAATTTGGTGAAAATATTTGGCCTTTTAAGACTTCCTGATGTAACTCTGCCGTTAAAAGAGAGTCTTATTGACTGATTGCAGTATGCGGGATGCATGATGCGCTATTTTAACAGTTTACAAATGATTGATATCACCAATATTCACAAAACCTACATTACCGGAACCAATAAGCTGCATGTGCTCAAGGGCATCGACCTGAAAGTTGATGCTGGCGAAATGATCTCGGTCATGGGGGCTTCAGGTTCCGGTAAATCAACCCTGCTCAATATTCTGGGCATACTCGATAACCATGATCATGGTGAATACCTTCTCAGCGGGATAAAAATCGAACACCTGAACGAGAGCAAGGCAGCACAGCTCAGGAATAAATACCTGGGGTTCGTGTTCCAGTCGTTTAACCTGGTTTCGTTTAAAAATGCTATGGAAAATGTTGCACTGCCTCTGTATTATCAGAATGTGAAGCGGAAAAAGAGGAACGCAATAGCTATGGAATACCTCGACAGGATGGGGCTGAAGGAGTGGTCACACCATCTGCCGAATGAACTATCGGGGGGACAGAAACAACGTATTGCAATTGCACGGGCGCTGATTGCCAAGCCTAAAGTCATACTTGCCGACGAACCTACCGGTGCCCTGGATTCAGTTACATCCCAGGAAGTTATGGATATCCTTACCGATATCAACAAGAATGAAAACATTACTATGCTCATCGTAACACATGAACTGGATATTGCCAAACGTACCCAGAAAACGATCAGGATCACCGATGGTATGATAACGGAAATCGTTAAAAATTAGTTCGTAATGAAAATCGTGACGAAGAACGTGAGGAATTTCGTAAATCTGAAAACTTATTTCGCTATTTCGCTATTTAATTAGTATGTTTTCACTTGACCGCTGGCAGGAAATTTACAGTACCATCAGGAAGAATAAATTGCGCACCTTCCTCACTGGTTTTGCTGTAGCATGGGGCATCTTCATGCTTATCATCCTGCTGGGATCGGGTAACGGGCTCGAAAACGGGGTGAAAGAACAGTTCAAAGGCGGCGCTATGAACGGGGTCTGGATCAGCAGCGGGATTACCAGCATTCAGTATAAAGGACTTAAAACAGGTCGGGAGATCAAGTTCAGCGACCAGGATTACAAGCTCATCAAAAACTCGATCAAAGGGTATGACCACATTTCTGCCCGGCTTTTCCTCGGAAGCGTCCTGGTTTCATATAAAAACGAATACGGTTCTTTCTTCGTTTCACCCAGCCATCCCGATTACGGCTATATTAAGGAAATCCAGGTGCTGCAGGGCAGGTTCCTCAACCAGATAGACATCAGGGAATGCAGGAAAGTGGCAGCCATAGGGGAGAAAGTCAAAGCCCAGCTGTTCAAGGGAAAAGATACCGTGGCCCTTGAAAAATACGTGTGCATCAGAGGGGTCCCATTCAAGGTTATCGGGATATTCCGTGATTTCGGAAGGGACGACAATGAACAGAAAAGGATCTACATCCCCATTACCACCGCACAAAAAGTTTTTTACAGCACCAATGTCATCAACCAGATATCCTTCACAACAGGAAATGCTACGCCCGAAGAAGCTGATGCCATGCTTAGAAAGGCCAAGATGACCCTCTCCCGCTCGCATACCTTCTCCCCTGATGATCCGAGGGCGATTGATATTATGAATAAAAGCGAAGACGTTAAAAGGGTAAACAGCTTGTTTGCCGGTATCAGGATGTTCATCTGGATCATCGGCATAGGAACTATCATAGCAGGGATCGTCGGCGTAAGCAACATCATGATGATATCGGTAAAGGAAAGAACCAAGGAAATAGGGATCAGGAAAGCCCTGGGCGCGACGCCTGCATCCATCATCGGGCTTATCATGCAAGAAGCCATACTGATCACGGGATTTGCAGGTTATGTTGGACTGGTGCTGGGAGTAGGGCTGCTTGAACTGATCGCCAGGAATATGCCGCCTTCGGATTTTTTCAGGAACCCTGAAGCTAATTTTGCCATTGCGATCGGGGCAACTATTTTACTGGTCATAGCAGGCGCTTTTGCAGGATTCTTCCCCGCGATGAAAGCAGCAGGGATAAGGCCGATTGAAGCTTTAAGGGAAGAGTAAAAGCGAAAAGCGTTCGCCGAAGGCGAAATGAGCACGCAAATGAAATAAACAATAGGTGCGAATAAATAAGAAAAGACAATGTTTGACTTGGATCGTTGGCAGGAGATTTATCATGTTCTTAAAAAGAACAAGCTCAGGACTTTCCTTACAGCTTTCGGAGTGTTTTGGGGCATCTTCATGCTGGTGATCATGATGGGTTCGGGCGACGGCCTCAAAAACGGGGTTTCGCAGAACTTCGGCGATATGGCCACCAATAGCGTCTTCATCTGGGCACAGCAGACCTCGGTTCCCTTTAAAGGCTTTACCAGGGGAAGACGTTTTGATTATGAGAATGCGGATGTCAGAGCCCTGGGTGATGCAATCCCCGAAATAAAATTCCTTGCTCCGAGAACCAACGTGGGCGGTTTCAACGGAAGCAACAATGTCATCCGGGGGCTGAAATCCGGAGCTTTCCAGATCTTCGGCGATTATCCCGTGCTTGACAGCATTGACCCGGTTAACCTTCTGCAGGGCCGGTTTATCAACGAACTTGACGTAAAGGAAAAACGTAAAATCGTAGTAATCGGACTGAGGGTCAAGGAACTGCTTTTCGAGAAAAATGAAAATCCCATCAACCAGTATATCCAGGTCAACGGAGTTTATTTCAAAGTGGTGGGTTTGTTCAAATCGAAACGCACAGGCGAAGCTGCAAGTAACGATAACCAGAGAATACATATGCCGTTTACAACCTGCCAGAAAACCTTCAACATGGGAGATGCGATAGGCTTTTTTAACATTACATCCAAAGACGGGATCCCGGTTGCCGTGGTGGAAGAAAAAGCAATCAAGGTGTTAAAGAAAAGGCATTCCGTAGCCCCAACGGATGATGCGGCAATAGGGCATTTCAACCTGGAGGTGGAATATAACAAGATGCAGGGCTTGTTCTTCGGGATCAGGGTATTGGTCTGGATCGTCGGCATCGGGACCCTCTTCGCAGGCGTGATCGGGGTCAGCAACATCATGCTGGTAGTGGTCAAGGAAAGGACAAAGGAAATCGGCATTCAAAGGGCGCTAGGTGCAGCCCCGCGCATCATCATCAGCCAGATCATTACCGAATCGGTCGTACTGACTACCTTTTCGGGCTATTTCGGACTGACCCTGGGCGTTGGCCTGCTCGAATTCATCAATTACCTTCTTGAAAAAACCGGGGCAGGTTCAGATATGTTCCTTCACCCGGGAATTAATTTTAATGTAGCAATTACGGCCCTGGCCATACTTGTTGTAGCAGGTGTGGTTGCCGGACTGATTCCCGCCAGGAAAGCGGTATCGGTGAAGCCGATAGATGCACTCAGATATGAATGAAACAAGATAACTGGGTAACTGTGTAACCGGTTATCAGATAAATAACAGAAAATCAATAAACATCCTCCATATATGAAAAAGATTCTTCGAATTACACTGCTTGTTATCATTCTCGGATTATTCGCTGCTACGATCTTCTACCTGTATAACAAATCCAGGGAAAAACCTGTTGTTTTCAAGACCGACAAGCCATTCGTGACAAACATCGTGAAGAAGACGGTTGCTACGGGCTCGGTCATCCCCCGTAAGGAAATAGAAATAAAACCCCAGGTATCAGGCATAGTTGAAGAAATCTATGTGGAGGCAGGGAAAAAGATCAACGACGGGGACGTGATTGCAAAGGTGCGAATCATTCCCGACCTGGTCAACCTGAACAATGCGGAAGCCAGGCTTGAAAGGGCCAAGATCGCACAGGAAGATGCCAGGATGAATTACGAGCGAAAACTGAAACTGTTCAAGCAGGGAGTTATTGCCGAAGCCGAGAACCAGCAAACCGATATTGCCTATCAAAATGCCAAACAGGAAGTTGATGCTGCTGAAGCTAACCTGGAACTCATCCGTGAAGGGGTTAATAAGAAATCGGGCAAGACCACCAATACCCTGATCCGCTCAACCATCAGCGGCATGGTCCTTGACGTTCCCGTAAAGGTCGGTTCCTCGGTGATCGAGACCAATACTTTCAATGCCGGCACCACCATTGCTTCGGTTGCCGACGTAGGCGACATGATTTTCCAGGGAAAGCTGGACGAAACCGAGGTTGGGAAGATCAAGCCGGGCATGAACCTTTCGCTTACAGTTGGCGCTATTGAAAACGATACGTTTTCGGCCATCCTGAAATACATCTCTCCCAAGGGAGTGCTCGAAAACGGGGCCGTTCAGTTTGAGATCAAGGCAGATGTTGTGCTTAAAAACAACCAGTTCATCCGTTCAGGTTATAGCGCGAATGCGGATATCGTGCTGCAAAGGGCCGACAATGTGATGGCTATCAAGGAAAGCCTCCTTCAGTTCGAAGGGGATTCGGCTTATGTTGAAGTAGAAACAGCGCCACAGAAATTCGAGAAAAAGTTTGTTAAGACCGGCTTGTCCGACGGCATCAATATCCAGATCCTTTCAGGGATTGACAAGAATACAAAGATCAAAGTACCCCAGCTCGCAGGAGCAAATAAATAATATGAAGTGACATTCATTGACAAAGGCGGCTGGTGATCCCGGGCGCCTTTTTTTTTCAGGAACCGGCAGATTTTTAAATTAATTCTCGCATAAATGCCGGGAATTTGCAGCGGTTTTTGGATATTTTGCAATTCCTGGTGCGGGGACAGATTATAATTTTTGATTTTCTGCAAAGTAGAAGCTGCATTCGTGAGAACCAATTTTGACCCGCCCTGGTCGTGAAGTAATTTTATTTTGATTATCAACAAATCACGCCATGAAAACAAATGTACTTTCGAAAACCAAACAAATCCTGTTTTCCCTGTTAGGGGTTCTTTCTCTGATAACAGTGGGACACGCCGGGGAAGCAGAAAGCAGCAAGAGAATATCACTTGTAAATGTAACCTTCAGGGTAGATATGTCGGAGCGCGTTGTTTCGCCCGACGGAGTCCATCTCCCGGGAACCTTCTGCAATTGGAAAACCGACAGCCTTGCAATGATGCCGGTGGGAAACAATATATACCAGCTTACCGTTCCCTGTGAAGCTGGTAATATGGAGCAATACAAATTTCTGAATGGTATTTCCTGGACTACGGGGGACGAAAACGTTCCGGGCACCTGCGGTGTTCCGAATGGATATGGTGGGTATAACCGTTATATAAATGTTCCCTGCCAGGATACCGTATTGAAACTGGTTTGTTTTTCACGTTGTGATTCCTGTCCTCCAAGAGTAAATATTACTTTCAGGGTAAGCATGGCATGGCAGACTATATCTCCTGAGGGGGTGCACCTGTCGGGTTCGTTTAACAGCTGGGATCCTGCAGTCACTCTGTTAAACGAGGTTGGGAACGGCTCTTATTACCAGGCCGTCCAACCGCTGGCACCCGGTGATTCGATCCCGTTTAAATATGTCAATGGAGCCGATATTTCGGGAGTAGAGCTGGTACCTGCTGAATGCGGGGTATATTCAGACAGGTATAATTACCAGCGCATGCTGGTTGTTCCTTCTGAAGCTACGGTATTGCCGGTGGTCTGCTTCTCACAATGTACCGGTGATTGTACGGTGGGTGTTGAGAGCGGGCAGGCAGAAGAAGCGAGCCTCAGTCAGAATGTTCCAAATCCATTCTTGGAGTCCAGCATAATATCCTATGCCGTACCTGAGAGATCAACGGTACGCCTGCTCATCTCAGACCTTATGGGAAGAACTATTAAAACACTGGTAGAGAAAGAAATGGAAGCCGGGCAGTACAAGGTTACAATCTTTGCCCCGGATTTTACCCAGGGTATGTATTTCTACCGTATAATTATCGGGAAAAGCATTTTCACAAAGCAGATGGTGGTATTAAAGTAATCGGATCACTGCTTTTTCACACACTGTGATGTGCAGCAAAAACCTCAGAACCTTTGAACAAACCCGTGGCAGTAAGGTTCGCTTCCTTTGTGATTGTAATAATCCTGGTGGTAATCCTCGGCTTTCCAAAAAGTCTTTGCCGGTTTGACTTCAGTCACAACGGCATATCCTTTAGCCTTTAAAATGGAAATCAGTTTTTCGGTAACCTTTTTCTGTTCTTCATTACGATAAAAAACTGCCGAGCGGTATTGCTCCCCCCAGTCGGGTCCCTGGTGGTTCCACTGGGTGGGGTCATGGATCTCGAAAAACAATTTTGTTACTTCCTCAAAAGTGGTATTGGAGGGATCGAAGACCACTTCAATTGCTTCATAATGCCCGGTATTGCCTGAGCAAACCTGCTGGTAAGTCGGGTTTTCGGTATGCCCTCCCGTATACCCGACCGTGGAGCTGATCACACCTTTTAACTTCATCATATAATATTCGACTCCCCAGAAACAGCCTCCCGAAAAAATCGCCGTATCGGTTTTGGCTTTGGTCCCGGCAGGAATGAAGTCCATCGAAATTGAATTCACGCAATTCCTTGTATTTTTAGGTGTAAGTCCCTCGCCTTTGAAAACATGGCCCAGGTGTGCTCCGCAACGGGCACAAAGGATCTCGGTACGCATACCGTCGGCATCGGCCTGCCTTTTAACAGCCCCGGGGATTTCATCGTCAAAACTCGGCCAACCGCAGCCCGCGTCAAACTTGTCATCGGAACGAAAAAGCGGGGCTCCGCAACGTTTGCAGACATAAGTACCCTTTTCGCTGAAATTCTCGTATTTCCCGCTGTACGGCCTTTCGGTACCTTTGTTCACTATGACATTTTCTTCTTCAGGGGTGAGCTTTTTGAATTCCATTTTTCCTGTGTTTGGCTGTTTACTGTCTTTATTCCCCTGGCTGCATCCGCTCAGGCCGAAAGACGATAAACCAATGATTAATAAAAGTATTCGAAGCATAAAAATAGGTTATTAAACCGATCCGCAATCCGCCAACAAAATTAATTCAAATTGGAATCAGTCTAATTAAGACGTTAAATTGAAAAAAATATTACATCCCGGCATAAAAAAACCGGCACATTGTGTAGCCGGTTTTGCTTTTGGTAAATGACAGATTCATTACAGAACAAATATTTTTTCGACCTGGCGCACGGTTCCGGCGGTGAGCCTTACATAGGCTATTCCACGCTTGACTTTTCCTTCGAGGTTGAAAGAACGAACGTTGGTGCCGCTTTCCCAGTATTCATTCATCAGGGTGGTGATGAGCTTGCCCTCGCAGGTGAAGAGTTCTATTTTAACCGTGCCTGCATATTGTATATAAGAGATCACGTTCAGTTTCTTTTGTACAGGGTTGGGCATGACCTTAATCTGGTAATTGACCACCTGCTGAATGCCAGGTCTCCTGCAACCCATATCTTCGGGGATATACGGAATATCAGAAAAAATCCCAAATCGCTTTTCTGGAGCTTTATATACAACCGGCTTTACCTTCACTATTTTCTTTACAACCTTTCTGCGACAAGGACAATCATCGATCAGTGCGTAACTTTCAGCTGAAAATGCGGTAAACAGAAAGGCGATCATCAGAAATCTCAGTGTTTTCATGGGTGATTTTTCTTGATTATACGGGAGGGCTTGATTTTGGTTGCATTATCTGCATGGTGAATACGTAAGTGTAGTGATCTGAACCGAAAATGTATATTTTTGCAAAAAAAAGTAGCGAAATAGCGAGGTAGCGAAAAAGATCGCTTTTCGCCATTTCGCTTTTTAAATCAGATAATCGTATGAAAAAAATTCTAGGAGTAGGCAACGCCCTGGTTGACATCATGGTAAAGATTGATAATGATCACATTCTCAATGAACTGGATCTTCCCAAGGGAAGTATGCAACTGGTTGATAAGGCGCGTTCGAACCGGGTGCTCGAAAGGGTCAATGCATACGAAAAGTCACAATCGGCAGGGGGGTCGACTGCCAATACCATTCATGGACTGGGGATGCTTGGCTCAAAGTCAGGTTTCATAGGTGTTGTGGGTGAGGATGAGATCGGAGGGCATTTTGTGCGGGATATGGTCAATGCCGGTGTGGACCTTCACATGGTCCACAGTAAAAACGAAACAGGAAGGGTGGTTGCCCTGGTAACTCCCGATTTTGAAAGAACTTTCGCAACCCATCTTGGAGCATCGGCCGAATTTTCCGTGGAATTCGTAAACAGTTTCAGGTATGCCGATTACGATTATATACTGATCGAGGGCTTTTTGGTGCAGGATCACAACCTCGTTCGCACCGTCGCAGAAAAGGCCAAGTCGGCAGGGCTCACAACGGCCATAGACCTTTGCAGTTACAATGTTGTGGAGGCCAACAGGGATTTCCTAAACGAGATCATTACAAAATACATTGATATTGTATTTGCCAACGAGGAAGAGGCGAAGGCGCTTACTGGCCTGGAACCCAGGAAAGCACTTGATGAGATCGCATCCAAAGTGAAGATAGCCGTGGTGAAGATCGGGAGCAAAGGCTCTATGATAAAAAGCGGGGAAGCCACATGGGACATCGGTGTTATCGATGTACAACCCATAGATACGACAGGTGCAGGCGACCTGTATGCTTCAGGATTTCTTTACGGGCTGTCAACGGGCAAATCCCTGGAAACCTGCGGAAACTACGGGGCTATGCTATCAGGTAACGTAATAGAATTCATAGGATCGAAGATGGACAGGGAGCGTTGGAACAGGATCAGGGCGGAAGTCGTCTGAGCCCTCGCGAAACCTCATCCGCAGTAATTCAGGATTCGAAATGCAGGTTGATTTCGCTTTTCGCCATTTATATATCGCTGTGTCTTTGATTATTCCAACCTTATTTATAACTTTGCAGGCCTTTTCTGAAAATAAAATTTTCATCATAAAAACAGAATAATACTACTTGACATGAAGGTTTACCAAACCAATGAGATCCGTAACATCGTGCTCATAGGAGGCACGAAAACAGGAAAAACCACTTTAGCTGAAGCGATGGTGTTTGAAGGAGGAATCATTAACCGCCGCGGTACAGTCGACGACAAGAACACAATTTCGGATTACCGCCCTATTGAACTGGAGCGACAGGCTTCGGTCAGTGCATCGTTAATGTACACGATTTGCGATAACAAGAAGATCAACATCCTGGATGCGCCTGGTTTCGATGATTTCATTGGAGAGGTGATCGGCGGCCTCAGGGTAGCCGATACTGCTGTGATGGTTGTGAATGCACAGAACGGGGTTGAAGTAGGTACGGAAATCACCTGGCGTTGGACAAACAAAGCAAACAAGCCCGTTATTTTTGCCATGAACCACCTTGACCTGGAGCATGCCAACTATGATGAAACCCTGCGCAACCTCAAAGCCCGTTTCGGCAGCAATGTCACGCCCATCCAGTACCCTGTAAACGCAGGTTTGGGATTCAATTCCTTCATCGACCTTCTGAAGATGAAGATGTACAAATATCCCGTCGGTGGCGGGAAACCCGAGATCAGCGATATCCCGGCATCAGAGAAAGACAAGGCCGAAGAAATGCAGGCAACCCTGATCGAAGAGCTTGCATCCAAGGATGAGAAGCTGATGGAAGAATTTTTTGAAAAGGGTACGCTTAGCGAAGAACAGATTAACCAGGCCATGAAGATCGGGATGATTTCTCGCAGCATGTTCCCTGTTCTCTGCATCTGTGCCAAACAGAACATGGGTGTTGGAAGGTTGCTTGAGTTCATTACCGGATCAGTTCCTGCTCCCGATGAAATGCCGGGTGCAAAGACCACCGATGGCAAGCAGCTGAACTTCAAGTCAACGGACCCTACCGCACTTTTTATTTTCAAGACATCCATTGAACCTCATATAGGGGAGATCATCTATTTCAAGGTTTACTCCGGAGAGATTGTCGAAACCCAGGATATGATCAACCCCAGCCGTAACCATACCAAGGAAAGGATTTCACAGTTGTTCGTGGTAAACGGAAAGAACCGTGAAAAGGTTGAGAAGTTCATGCCCGGCGATATTGGCGCCACCATTAAACTGAAAAACGTTCATACCGGGAATACCCTGAATTCGATCAAGAATCCCGACGATATCATCGAACCCACCAATTACCCTGAACCCAAGTTCCGCGTTGCAGTCAAGGCCAAAAGCGCCAACGATGACGAAAAACTCGGAGCCATCATCAACGAACTGGCCAGGATGGACCCCACCCTGCTCTTTGAATACTCCAGGGAACTGAAGCAGCTTATCTTACAGGGACAGGGCGAACTTCAGCTCAATTTTACAAAATGGATCATCGAAAATCTTGAAAAAATTCCCATTGAATACCTTGCTCCGAAAATCCCGTACCGTGAGACCATCACCAAATCGGCAAAATCGATGTACCGTCACAAGAAGCAATCGGGAGGCTCAGGCCAGTTCGGGGAAGTCCATATGATGATACAGCCATACCGGGAAGGGATGGCCGACCAGACCGAGTTCCCCATCCGCGGCAGGGATCCCATAGATCTCGAATGGGGCGGAAAGCTTGTAATGCATAATTGCATCGTTGGCGGTGCCATTGATGCACGTTTCATGCCGGCCATCCTGAAAGGAGTGATGGAGAAAATGGAAGAAGGCCCTCTCACAGGTTCCTATGCCCGCGACATCGTCTTCAACATCTACGACGGTAAAATGCACCCCGTAGATTCCAATGAAATCTCGTTCAAGCTCGCAGGCCGTGCAGCATTCAAGGAAGCCTTTAAAAATGCAGGCCCCAAGATCCTTGAACCTATTTATGATGTTGAAGTTCTTGTTCCTGAAGACAAGATGGGTGAAGTCATGACCGACCTCCAGGGACGCAGGGCCATCATCATGGGGATGGACAGCGAGGCCGGGTTCCAGAAGATCATTGCAAGGGTACCCCTGGCCGAACTGAACCGGTATTCAACCGCGCTCAGTTCCATCACCAGCGGACGTGCCACATACAGCATGAAATTTAACGAGTATGCCCAGGTTCCTTCCGATATACAGGATAAACTGCTCAAGGCATACGAAGACCAGGAGACGGAGGAAGAATAGGCCAATTGGATAATTATCCTGAAAAACACGATGCTTACGCGGTTTTGCGTGTAAGAGACTTCCGCTTGTTTCTGAGTTTCCGTTTTTTTGCCACCATTGCCTTCCAGATGCAGAGCATCATCGTGGGATGGCAGGTCTACCAGATCACAAAAGATCCCCTTGCGCTTGGCCTCATCGGCCTGGCCGAAGCTTTGCCCAACATTGCCACGGCTTTGTTCGCGGGAAATGCCGCCGACAAATACAACAGGAAAAGCATTATCACCTGGTTCATGCTTCTTTACCTTTGCGGGACCCTTGCGCTCTTCCTTTTCACCTTACCTTCACTCGGGATACTCAACAAAGTGGGGGTGATCCCGATTTATCTTGTCGTTGCAGTATCAGGCGTTGCAAGGGCTTACCTGTATCCTGCCATCATTGCGCTGATGGCCCAGCTGGTGCCGCGCCACCTTTACACCAATTCATCAACCTGGAATTCAACCATCTGGCATATCGGTGCGATCACAGGACCGGCGATAGGAGGGATGGTTTACGGTTTCATGGGGGTGAGGGCGGCTTATCTCAGCGTACTGCTTTTCCTTTTCCTTTCATTCGTACTGCTGCTGTTCGTGAAAAACAGGCCTGCTCCGGTCTATGAAAAAGGCGAGACCCTGCTGCACAGGCTATCGGGAGGGTTGAAGTTCGTGCTTAAAAACCAGATCCTTCTCGGGGCTATGTCGCTCGACATGTTCGGGGTGTTGTTCGGGGGAGCGGTTGCCATGCTTCCTGTTTTTGCTGCGGAAGTCCTGAAAGTCGGTCCCGAAGGACTGGGGTTCCTGAGATCGGCCCCCATGGTGGGAGCGGTGATCATGGGAACCATTCTTGCCCACAGGCCCCCCATGGTTAAAGCCGGCAAGTACCTGTATTTCAGTGTTGCGGGATTCGGCCTGTCGATAATCCTCTTTGCCCTTTCAAGGAATTTTTACCTTTCGTTCGCATTGCTGATGATGAGCGGGATGTTCGACAACATCAGCGTAATCATCAGGGCGACCACCATGCAACTCGTGACCCCCGATGCAATGAGGGGGAGGGTGGCGTCGGTGAATTCAATCTTCATAGGTTCGTCGAACGAGATAGGGTCGTTTGAATCGGGGCTTGCCGCAAAGCTCATGGGGCTGATCCCATCGGTGATCTTCGGGGGGGAGATGACCCTGCTGGTAGTGCTTATCGCATCCAAAGTTTTCCCCAAACTCAGGTCCTTAAATCTGAGAACCATCCGATGAATTTTTTGATTATTTTTGAGGACTCTAAACTAACTGTTTTATACTCACATGTACGGTAAATTTCAACAGCATCTGCAGAAGCAGCTCGACGGAATCATTAATGACGGCCTTTATAAGACCGAAAGGATCATCTCGACCCCCCAGGGCGTCGAGATCATGACCAATGGCAGGAAGGTCCTCAATTTCTGCGCAAACAATTACCTGGGTTTGTCGAATGATCCCAGGACCATGGCCGGGGCCAACATGACATTCTTCAGGTACGGCTACGGCATGTCGAGCGTGCGCTTCATATGCGGTACTCAGAAGATACATAAAGACCTGGAAGCCAAGCTGAGCGAGTTCCTGGGGATGGAAGATACGATTCTGTATTCCTCGGCTTTCGATGCCAACGGCGGGGTGTTTGAACCCCTTCTCGGGGAGCAGGATGCGATCATCAGCGACGAGCTGAACCATGCTTCCATCATCGACGGGGTAAGGCTTTGCAAAGCACAGAGGTTCAGGTACAAGAACAACGATATGGATGACCTGGAGGAAGTTCTGCAGGATGCCAGCGAAGCAAGGTTCAAACTCATAGTCACCGACGGTGTGTTTTCTATGGACGGCATCATCGCTAAGGTGGATAAGATCTGCGACCTGGCCGAGAAATACAATGCACTGGTTATGGTTGACGATTCGCATGCAACGGGATTTGTTGGAAAAACCGGGCGCGGGACCATAGAACATTGTAATGCACAGGGAAGGGTCGACATCATTTCCACCACCTTCGGGAAGGCCCTGGGAGGCGCTTCCGGCGGATGCATTTCAGCCAAAAAAGAGATCGTCGAACTGCTAAGGCAGCGTTCACGCCCATACCTCTTTTCAAATACCTTGGCACCGGCGATCACAGGAGCAACGCTTGAGGTGCTCAAAATGCTGTCGGAAACCACTTCATTGAGAGACAAGCTGTTCGAAAACACCCAGCTGTTCAGGAAGGGGATGCAGGATGCGGGATTCAGGATAGTGGAGGGGATACATCCAATCGTACCTGTATTGTTCGGACATCTTCCGAACGATGCGAAATTATCGCAGGAGTTTGCCAATGCACTTCTTGAAGAAGGTGTTTATGTAATCGGATTTTATTATCCGGTAGTCCCTAAGGGGAAGTCCCGTATCAGGGTGCAGATCAGCGCCGCCCATTCACTGGAACAGATAGGTTTTGCCCTGGACAAGTTCAGGAAAGTCGGTAAACAACTCGGAGCGATTTGAACGGCAGCGGACTTATAGACATCGAAGAAACCCCGGCAGAAAGATTAGGAATGACAAGTATAACATGATCTACGGAACAGGAATCGATATAATCGAATGTGCGCGCATCCAGAAAGTGATGGAGCGTGACATAGGGTTTCGTGACAAGATCTTCACCGAGGGTGAGATCGCATACTGCGAATCAAAGAACAGGAACAAGTACCAGCATTATGCAGCGCGTTTTTCGGCCAAGGAAGCGCTGATGAAAGCCACTGGAACAGGATGGAGGTTCGGCATCCGGTTTGCCGACATCGAAGTGTTTCATGATGAACTTGGCCAGCCCCATATCCGCCTGAGCGGCAAGGCAAAAGAATTATCAGAAAAAGAGGGATTTTCAAAAATTCATGTATCTTTATCGCATGTTAAGGAATTAACATCAGCCATTGTGATAATTGAAATCTAGGTAAGCTTGCACTAGGTACCTGGCACTGGGTAAAAACTCCAGAACCCGGAACCCAGTGCCAAGAACCAAGTATTAACCAAAATCCTCTTACACCCATGACTAACATCATTTCCTACGACGAAAGGATTAAAAATTTCGATTGGAGTATCTCCGAAAAGGAACTTGATTATCAGCCCGGTAACGATATCAATATCGGATGGTACTGCTCCGACCGCATTTGTAAGCTTGGAAAAGCCGACAAACCTGCCCTGATCTGGGAAGGATCATCAGGACAGGAAAAGCGTTACACTTACAATGATCTTCGCCTTACTTCAAACGGAGTGGGGCAGTTTTTACGCGACCTTGGGATCAAGCCCGAAGACAGGGTATGCCTGTTCATGGACAAGATACCCGAACTGTACATCGGTTTTCTTGGTGTACTGAAAATCGGCGCCATCGTTCAGCCCCTGTTCTCCGCCTTTGGAGATGAATCCCTTATCGTTCGCCTTGAAAATGCTCAAACAACAGCGGTTATAACCCAGCGCAAGCATGCTCCCAAGGTGAGGAAGATACTTGATAAAATGCCATACCTCAAGCATATCATCATCGTGGATCCCGATCCTGCAAAACCCCTGGGCGAAAGGGAAGTTGCCTTTGACATGGACAATGCCCCCAAGCCTGAGAATTTCGTGATTTTCCCGACCAAAGCCGAATCGCCGTCAGTATTGCATTATACTTCAGGTACAACGGGACAACCAAAGGGAGTGAAGCATGTTCATTACAGCCTGATATCGCAATACCTTACCGCCAAATGGGTGCTTGATCTGCAGGACAGCGACATTTACTGGTGCACTGCCGACCCGGGATGGGTGACAGGCACATCATACGGGATTATAGGCGCCTTCAGCAATGGTGTGACCCAATGCGTGATGGATGCCGGGTTTTCGGCCGACAACTGGTACAAATTCATCGAAAAGCACAGGATCACTATGTGGTATTCGGCGCCCACTGCCATCCGCTCACTGATGAAAGCAGGAGATGAAGTGATTAAGAAATATGATCTTTCCTGCCTCCGGCATTTGGCCTCGGTAGGCGAGCCCCTGAACAGCGAGGCCGTGATCTGGAGCGAGAAAGTCTTTGGAAAAGCCTTCCTCGACACTTACTGGCAAACCGAAACGGGCAGTATCATGATCAGTAATTATCCGGGGATGAAGATAAAACCCGGATCCATGGGCAAGCCGTTCCCGGGGATCACGGCCACCGTAATTGATGCCGACACCTTTGAGCCCTTTGGAGTTCCCGGGAAGATAGGACTTATCGCAATCAAGCCGGGCTGGCCTTCGATGATGCGCACGTATTGGCGAAATGAGGAGACGTATAAGAAAAAGTTCAAAAACGGCTGGTATCTACCAGGCGACCGTTCGAGCATAGACCCCGAAGGCTATTTCTGGTTTGTAGGGCGCGACGATGATGTGATCAATACCGGAGGCCACCTTGTAAGCCCCTTCGAGGTGGAATCGGCCCTTCTCGAACATCCGGCGGTAGCCGAATCGGCAGTAGTAAGCAAGCCCGACTTCGTGAATATGGAAGTCGTAAAGGCCTTTGTTACCCTGAAACCCGGCTTCGAACCCAGCAAGGACCTTGACCTTGAAATCATGAATTTCGTGCGCAAGAAACTTTCGCCCCTGGCCATGCCGCAGGAGATCGAATTCATAGAGACCCTTCCCAAGACCCGCAGCGGAAAGATCATGCGCAGGATACTCCATGCAAAGGAGTGGGGAGAGGAAATTGGGGATACCAGCACTCTGGAGAATGATTAGCCGGGTACTGGGTGGCTCGGGTACTGGGTTGCTGGGCAACTGGGTATCTAGTAACCGCAGCTAAGCTGCCAACCCAGTAACCTAGTAACCTAGTAATCCGGCAATCTGTATCACAAAGAAAATACGTAATTAAAAAGATCAATATCATTTAGCAAATCAAAAAAGGAGAACACACCATGGAAGACATGAAAGAAATTATTCGAACTTACGTAGTCAATGAGTACGTTGAGGATGATACTGAAGTAAGCTTCGACACCCCCCTGATTTCGGGCGGGATAGTCGACAGTTTTTCGATGGTATCGCTGAAAAGGTTCCTCGAGAACAAATACAAGATCTCTATTCCCGATGATAAAGCAACACCTGAAGCTTTTGACTCGGTGAACAAGATCTGCGCCCTGGTAAATGAATTCACCAAATAAAAGGAGGTCATATGGCTTATACCGACAAAACACGCGGGATGTATGCCGACATCATTACAGGACTGAAAGATGCCGGACTGTTCAAACAGGAACGTTATATTCATTCGGCTCAGGCAGCCGATATTGAAGTTGAGTTCCCCGAAGGAGCTGAGCTCAAGAAGGTCATTAACATTTGTGCAAACAATTACCTCGGATTATCGAGCCATCCCGAGGTCGTCAAGGCTGCTCATGCAGGCCTCGATTCCCATGGTTATGGCATGTCTTCGGTACGTTTCATCTGCGGCACACAGGACATCCATAAGAAACTGGAAAAGATGGTCACGGAATTCCTCGGTACCGAAGATACTATATTGTTTCCATCGTGCATGGATGCCAATGCGGGCGTTTTTGAAGCCGTTCTTACCAAGGACGACGTAATGATCTCCGACCGCCTTGTCCATGCTTCCATTATTGACGGGATCCGACTTTGCAGCGCAATGCACGACACTTTCAAGCATTCCGACATGGCCCACCTGGAGGAAAAGCTCCAGCTTCACAGCGATAAGCGACAGAAGATGGTGATCACCGACGGTGTGTTCTCAATGGATGGGGATACAGCAAAGCTCGACCAGATGGCCGATCTATGCGAAAAATACGATGCCATGCTGTTTTGCGATGAATCCCATTCCAGCGGGTTCATAGGCAGGACCGGACGCGGCACGCATGAAAAATGCGGGGTCATGGGCAGGATGGATATCATCACCACGACCTTCGGAAAAGGCCTGGGAGGAGCATCCGGCGGTTGTGTTTCAGGACGCAGGGAACTTGTAGAGATGTGCAGGCAGAAAGCCCGTCCTTACCTGTTCTCGAACACCATCGCACCTCCCGTTGTGGCAGGTGTTATCAAGGTGCTGGAGATCCTTTCGGCAACAACAGAGCGCCGCGACAAACTTGAAAAAAATACCGAGTTCTGGCGCAAGGGGTTGACCGAAGCCGGGCTTATCATCAAGGATGGCGACACCCCCATAGTGCCGGTGATGCTGTTCAATGCCAAGCTTTCGCAGGATGTTTCGAAAGACCTTTACAATGAAGGCATCTATGCTATAGGATTCTTTTTCCCTGTCGTGCCACAGGGACAGGCCAGGATACGTACCCAGATATCCGCAGGCCACGAGATACATCATCTCGAAAAGGCTATCGAGGCTTTCAAAAAGGTAGGCAAAAAGTACAACATCCTTGGCAAGACCAAGGCCGAGATCATAGAGATGTACGGAATGTAGAATAAAGGCAAAAAGCGAGGCGAAAAGCGAAAAATATCTTTTATTTCGCTTTTCGCCTTTATTTTAGAATCTCCGACCTCAGAACCCGAACCCAAGTTTCAGGCCGATACAAATAACGATAATCTGCCGGTACTGAAACTTGATGATATAATAAAGGATTACAAGGATATTTATTCAGGATTATATTCCTTTGAATCATTTTTCAGGGAATTTTCAAACCTTGGCGCATTGGCGGCATGCCTTGAATCCCCTTTACCTTCCCTCATTGTTTCCATCGTCGAAAAAGTGATCGGCAGGGATATGCTTTCACTTGGGAAGCTGTCGCAGGAAGATCTACTGAACATACACTCTGTGTTACTGTTAATTGCAAGGTCGGGGATAGAAGGTTGCAGTTATTCATCAATCTCAAAAAACGTTGGGATCACCAAGTATATGGCCCGGCAATATATCGGCATGATGGATTCGGCTTCACTGTTAAAAGTCGTAATGCCATATGGTGCAAACGTAATCCAGGAACTCAAAATATTACTGAATCCGGGTATAAGGCTTAATCTTTCACAGGGGGTAGATCCGGACCGTTTGACAGGGGCAATCAGGGAGGAATTTTTCATTCACCATATCTTCGGAACAGGTCTGGTAGTGAATTATTTAAAAAGCATCCGCGGGCAGAAATTACCGGATTATATTTTATTTTACGACGACAGGAAACTGATCTTTGAGATTGGGGGAGCGGGTAAAAGTTCAGCCCAGTTAAAAGGAGTAAACGGCAGGGAGAAATTCAACCTGAATCAACCAGGGTCAGTGAACGGCATTCCATTAATATTATTCGGGTTTTTATGGTAGGATTAACCCACTGATATCAGGATATCGAGCTTCCCGATCTCAACCCGGGAAATTAAACTTTTCTTAGTGCCAATTTTACGAGACAGATCCTCAAGGGTCATTCCGGCAACCAGGCGCGCTTCTTTCGGCGATTATTTTACATCTCCCGGCGAATAGTTTTTTAGTAATTTCGGGCTTGGACTATATTTGAATTTTTACTTTGAAAAAATGGAACACCGGGTTTATGGATACTGCTGGGATAACCCGATGAAATATTACTGTTTAGGTATATTTTTCTTCCTTTTACCATTCAGCTTCCTTAGGGCTCAAACAACTGCTGCAGTTTCACCTGATTCAATTTTCCTCAGGCGAAAAACCATTCAGGCCGTCCGCATAAACAAACCTCCTAAAATTGACGGGAAGTTGGACGAAGCTTTCTGGAAAACACTGCCGGTGGCAGGGGATTTTGTGGAGTATGCTCCCAGGAACGGGACTCTGCCCCCAAGCAGGACCGAGGTCAGGTTTGCTTATGACGACATGGCTTTGTACGTGGGGGCTGTCATGTTTGATTCCCATCCCGACAGTATCTTCAAACAGCTTGGCAAACGTGATATGCTGGACCAGCTGTCAAACGATTATCTCTCTATCGATATACTGCCATACAATGACGAGATGAATATGTACGAGTTCAAGGTGAACCCGGCAGGGGTGCAGAACGACTGCAAGTATTCGATGGTGGGTAACGATCTTACCTGGGATGCGGTTTGGGAAAGTGCAACAAGCATCAATGATTCTTCCTGGGTACTGGAGATAAAATTTCCATATTCTGCCCTGAGGTTCCCGAAAATCGAAAACCAGGTCTGGGGCATCAATATGTGGAGAAATTATTACCGGAAACAGGAGTTTTCGACCTGGTCGTGGGTCAATAACAATTCCCAGAACATATTCAAGTATTACGGGCAGCTCGCCGGGATCAAGGATATAAGCCCTCCTTTAAGGTTATCGTTCGTGCCTTACATCTCTTCATACATTCAGAAGGATCCATCCTCGAAAGGCTGGTCCTATGAGTTCAGGGGAGGCATGGACCTGAGGTACGGCATCAACGAAAGTTATACCCTCGACATGATGCTGGTCCCTGATTTCGGGCAGGTGCAAAGCGACGACCTCATCCTTAATCTTACACCGTTCGAAGTGAAGTATGTAGAACGACGGCAGTTCTTTACCGAAGCCACGGAAATGTTCAACAAATGCGATATTTTTTATACACGCCGGGTGGGGGGCCCGCCAAAATACGGGAATGTTGCAACCGACAGTGCAAAGTCATCCGAAGTCATTACAAGTAATCCCGACGAAACCCGCATCATCAATGCAACCAAGATATCAGGCAGGAACCGGAATGGCCTTGGTATTGGCTTTTTCAATGCCATGACCACCAATACCTGGGCCATGCTGGAAGATACGGTAAGCCAGACCAGCCGAAAACTAATGACCCAGCCTTTCACCAATTATAATGTTCTTGTAGTAGACCAGAACCTGAAAAACCATTCTTACATCACCCTCATCAACACTAATTACTGGATCCCCGATAAGTCTTATTCGGCCAATGTTACGGGCATAGAGACCAGCATCAGCAATAAAAAGAATACTTTTTCGGTTTTCGGCAGGCTGAATGTGAGCCAGAAATACCTGATGAACACACAGCCCGATTTCGGACATCTGTATGTGATCTCCCTGTCAAAACCCAGCGGGAAGTTCCAATGGGATATCGGGAGGCAGGAAACAGGCGATCATTACGATCCCAACGACATGGGGTTTTTGCTGTACAATAATGATGTGGTTAACCAGCTCAACCTGTATTATCTGATTTTGAAGCCGGTGTGGAAGTTCATCAGTAATACCACCACTTTTACCGTGAGGCATACCGCATTGTATAAGCCAGATGAATTCAAAAGCTTAAGCCTGTCGCTTCAGAACCAGGCTACCTTCACCAATTACTGGAACCTTTACCTGCAGTGCGGCCTGGTTCCTCTGGGGTATAACGATTATTACGAACCCCGGGTCTGGGGCTGGGTTTTCAAATCCCCCCTGGCTTATACGGGAGCCTTCAGGTTCGGGACCGACAGTCGGAAAATGTTCAGGTATGCCGAATATTTCACATTTACGAGCACCCCCGGCAACAACAATTTCGATTACAGTTTCGAATACATCCCGCGGCTGCGTATCAGCGAACATTTCCAGCTCAGCCTGGACCTGTATACCGAGCAGAACCTGAACAATTACGGCTGGGTGGAAACTGCGGTTGATTCACTGAAAAACACTGTAATTTATTTTGGCCGAAGGGACATCACTACCTGGAACAACATCATTGACGCAACTTATATTTTCAATACGAAGATGTCGCTTTCGCTCAGGCTCAGGCATTACTGGTCGCAGGCAAGGTACCTGCAGTATTACACTCTTAACCGCGACGGACATCTTGATTACAGCGGTTACAACAAGAATAACGACATCGATTTCAACGCATTTTCGCTTGACTTGCAATACACCTGGTATTTTGCCCCCGGGAGCGAGATCAGCGTGGTATGGAAGAACCAGATCACAAGCCAGGGCACCGAAATACAGGGGGGGTATTTCAACAACCTGGGAAACACACTTGGCAGTCCTCAAACAAACAGCTTCTCGATAAAGGTTTTATACTACCTCGATTACGCCTACCTGAAGAAGTGGTTCGGGCATAAAAAGCCTGCCTGAGAATTCAGGGCAGGTCCCGGTAATCGATCCGGAGCCTGCGAGTTTAAAGGAAATAGTACACCCCGAGAAGGAACCTCAGGTTCCCCACTTCAGAAGGGTTACTCACATAGCCTTTTTCGTTGGTGGTCCCGTAAGCCGCAACGGTATATTCTAGTTCCCCGGCCAACCTGAATTTATGTACATTGAAGATCAGCCTGGGCGAGATCCTGTAAGCATAATCGATGTTGCTTCCGCGGGCGTAATAAGGACCTGTGACCGTTTCGCCTGCTCCGAGGTTCTTGCCATAGGCAAGGAAAAGCCCGGGTTGCAGTTTTGCTGAATTCGTCTGGAATTCGGCCCAGGCAGCAAAAGAACGGATATTTGCATAATCAACGAAACCGCGGGTGGGGTCGGTAACGGATTTCACGGCATACCCGCCCAGCATGGTATAGGCATTGTTGTTTCCTCCGTATTCACCGCCGATCTTAAATGTCACATACCTCAGTTTAAGTTTTGCATAGGCATTATAAGCCATGGCGGATGATGTTGCGTCGGTTTTATAAGTGGCTGTAACTGCTTCATGATGAAACACCTTGCCGTTGATCACCGTATCGTAAGCAGGGCTTAGGGTCATAGTTGAAGAGAGCCTGGGCAGGAGCCTCTGCCAGTTGATCCCGGCGCCGCAAAGGAATTCAACACCACTTGCTTCGTTTACCGTAAGGAACTGGAACTGCAGGTCCGATTCGGGGATCACCGAATTACGGATGTACTTGGTATTCGCACCATCGGGACCATCGCTCATGAAATCCACCTGGGAAAGCATGGTAAAAGCCAGGCTGAATTTCCCGAAATGTTGTGTAAGTTTTACCTGCGGATTGCGGGAGAACACCACGAAAGGCGCACCCGTGTTGAACGATACCGTATTTGGGGAACATTCAGGAACGAACATAGGGTGCCACCATTGTCCAACCATCAACTCGGTATGGGTCCAGTTGAGTTTGACCCAGGCATGCCGGAGCCTGAAGGTATTGATATTCGGGTTTGAGTTCCCGAAGAACTCCGCTTCAACGTATGCCGATGGCTTTGCTCCCAGGGCTTCCGGGCCGCTTACCGCGACTGCAAACCGAGTTTGGATGGAAAGAAAATTGTAGGCGGCTTTTGCATTGATATCGTTACCGTCAGCATCAGGCTTTTTCGGTTCGGGAAGCAGCAGGAACTGGCCGTCACGCAAGCCGTTCGTCTGGCGTGTATCGAAGAAAATATCCGTTTTAACATAACCTGAAAAGACTACGCCAAAAAGCGGGGCCTTTTTCTCCGGAGCTTTTTGTTCGGCAGGTTCTTTGGATTCCATTATTTCTTTTTTCTGATCAGTGTTTTGCGCTGCGACAGAAAAAACGAGCAGGAGCGGCAGTATGCCGCAGAGTAGAAATCGTTTCATTTTTTAAGGGATTAAACCGGGGGTTTAAGCAAAAATCAATCCGCCAGGCTATTTCGGAACTGCGGTTTTTCTTAACTTTGACCACCAATTGTTAATAAATACACAGCAAAAATATGAAAAAATTAGTCCTTGCCCTTACACTCCTTTTCGGAGTAAGTATGGTTTACTCCCAACAGCAACAACCCAAGCCTTACAACGAAAACCAGGATGCCCGGGCCGATATCCGCAAAGCCGTTGAACAGGCTAAAAAGGAGAACAAGAATGTTCTTATGCAGTTCGGGGGAAACTGGTGCCCCTGGTGTATGAGGTTTCATGCCCTTGTGACTACGTATCCCCGCCTCGACTCCCTCATGAAAGCCAATTACGTTTATGTTCTCATCAATGTTCCCTCGGCCAAAGACAAAGCCAAGCGTGATTACACCCTGTTTGCCGATTACTAGTATCCCAACCGTTTTGGTTTTCCTGTTTTCGTGATCCTTGATTCCCAGGGCAAGCGCCTGAATACAGTCGACAGCGACGGTTTTGAATACCCCAACCCCAAGGTTCCGGGTTACGACACCCTCAAAGTCGAGCGTTTCCTTAAGATGTGGAGTGTAAAGGCCCTGGATCCAAAATCCTATGTAAAGAAGTAAGCAGATCACGTCTTAACTTATTATAACCCGGGGCCGGTTTGTTATTGAATTCATAATGAACTTATTGGATGCTGAATTGCACACTTAATGATAATATTCATTTCGATGTAGATATTTCTTATTCTATTTTTTTTATTTTTGTTTAGGAATACTTTGTTTCAGCGAAAGCCGATGTCGGTAAAAATTGCAATCAACCGGTTTTTAGTTCACCCCGTTTTTCTTTCATTAGTTGCTTCAGTGTTTATTGTGCTGGTATTTATTCCGGTTCCCGGCAAATTTAAACTGCAGGTAGAAGATGAAACATATCCTAATAAAGTTGCGGCCATTCTGTACGATGACCTGGATGGGAACGGTTACAGCGATAAAATCATGGCCGAAAATTACGCCAGTGAAAACAAGGTAGCCTCGATGGTAATCTCCTGCTATCCCTCTCAATCATTCAATGAATGGGATTTCAAAGGATTCTATTCATTTGCCGATAAGCACTTCTTAATTACGGGCGATTACGATAATGACGGGAAGAAAGAGGTCTATGTTTTCACTGTCAGCTCAGATTCTGTTTTCCTGAATATCATCAAGGACCCAAAAGCCAAAATTCCGGTCAGTTCAAAAAAATTCATTACAAGAGCTAAACCCTGGAATGGGAAACCCCAGCTCAGTGTCTTCATTAAAGACCTGCTTGACATGAACAATGATACGTTCAAGGACTTGATTTTCTCGGTTAATGCCGGATTTTCGGCAGATCCCAGGAGAGTTTATATCTATGATATTAAGAATGATTCCCTGATCAGTTCACCCGAAAAAGGATATTATGGAAGGCCCAGTGTGATAGGGGATATTAACGGGGACGGATATAATGAGATTATTTTAAACGGTTATGCAATTCAGAATGTTCAGGATACCATTGCCGTGCCCATCCATGACAAATGCTGCTGGCTTATCGTTTATGACCACAATCTGAATTATTTATTCACTCCGAGAAAATTTCCCGATATCGGTTACAGTGCACTCACAACGGTAAGATTACAAGGCAGGGCTGGACAGTCAGAACTGTTTGGATTGTATATTCCTCCTGAAACTTCAGGGAAAGGAATGAAACTCATCCATTTCGACCATGAGGGAAACATCATTAAAACATGTTCGATTCCCGGGAACGCCCTGGGGACTTTTGCTCCATTCATTACTTTCAAACGAGGAAATTTGAATTACCTGGCAGTAAGTGTTTCAGAAGATGAAATCAAATGCTTTGATACTGCATTTAATCTTGCGACAAGTATAAAAATCAAGCCTGGGATGTTTTGTATTCTTGACAGCCTGGATATTGATGCAGATGGTTTTAAGGAAGTAATTTCCGTGGATGGGCAAAGAAATTTATTTACCGTTTTTCGTCACGACCTGATAGATCCTGTTTCAGTTATACTGCCAGGCACAAACTGGTCTGATTTGCAGATGTCGGTCGTGAAAAAACCAGGAAGCGCTCCGCTTTTATCTATTTTTAACGGTAGAAGCGAAGTTCTCATATCATACCAGAATAACCCTTTTTATTTTACCCGATGGCTGGTTTACCTGGCGATCTTCCTTTCAATCTTCCTTTTTGTAATCCTGGTAAGGCGAATCCAGAGGGCCCAGATACTGAAACATCAGCAAACCGAAAAAAAGATAACAGAACTGCAGCTGAAGATCGTCCGTAGCCAAATGGATCCTCACTTCACCTTGAATGCCGTGAATTCCGTTATAGCTGCGATCAATGAAAATGAGAAGGAGCAGGCGACCCGGCACCTGATCCACTTTTCAAAAATGTACCGGCACCTGGTCCTCACAGCCGATAAAATCAAGTATACGCTTGCCGAAGAGATTGACTTTACCCGGAATTACCTTAACATGGAAAAATTCAGGTTCAGGGATAAATTTGATTTCGAATTCGATATCCCTGAAGAGTTCAATCTTGATCTTGAAGTTCCTAAAATGGTGATACAGAGCCCAGTTGAAAATGCCCTCAAACACGGCCTGCTGAACCTCCAGGGTAAGGGCCATTTGAAAATCAGCGCGAAAACGATCGACCATCATCTTATTCTTGAAATCACCGACAATGGAATTGGGAGAAAAAAAGCTGAAGAAATGGCAGGAAAATCAACGGGTAAAGGGATGAAGGCCATGGAGGAATTCCTGATGCTGTATCAGAAAATAACCGGTACTAAGGTTGTAACTCTAATCGAGGACCTGGCCGATTCTGATGGGAAACCCCTGGGAACAAATGTTATTGTGAAAATTCAGATGATATAATCAATATAAATCTGAATAATAAGTTCTTGAAATTATCTTTCAATTAATTTATCCTTACATTTGCATAACAGATTTTTGAGCCTGCCATGAAAAACATCATTCTCAGTTTGCTGGCATTCATCCTTATTCTGCCTGCCTTTTCTCAGAAAGGAGGTAAGGCGCTGATCGATTCGCTTTCTGCAGAATTACCCGGGGCAAAAGAGGATACAGTCAAAGTGAAATTACTGGCAGGAATTTGTTATGAACTTCGCAATATAAATCCCAGGGAAGCCCTTAGCCCTGGCCTCACCGCACTTCACCTTTCAGAAAAGATAAATTACCAGCATGGGAAAGGAATATCACATTTTGCACTGACTTATATTTATCATATTTTATCCCGTCTGCCCGAATCCATTGATCATGCCCTGAAGGCACAGGCAATCTTTGAAGGGCTGGGCGATAAAAGCTACCTCTGCTCCATTTACCTCATGCTTGCATACCTGTATAAGGATCTTGACAAGGGGATCACCGAGGAGTATATGAAAAAGGGGGCAGCTTTATTGCCATATACTGTTGATATTTTATCCAGGGCCAGGAATACAGGTACCCTGGGAAACAATTACCGTAACCTGGGACAATTTGATTCTGCAGCCAAATACATGAACATTCACCTTAAACTGAGCGAAGAGTATAAGCTGAAGGGGGAAATCGTTGTTGCAAAAAACAGGTTTGGTTATATGTTCATGGCCCAATCAAGGCTTGATACGGCGTATGCACTGATCAGGGCAGGACTTGAATATTTCAAAACAATTGGATCAACCAGGATGGTTGCTGAAAATTCCACGACTCTTGGCAGGATCTGTTTACGCCAAAGCAAGGAAAAACCCGGTCTTCATACCCAATATCTCAGGGAAGCTGAGGCTTATGCCAAGGAAGGGATCAGGGTTTCAACCGAACTGGGGTACCTGATCCAGAGATATACTGCAAACAGGTTGCTTTCGGACATTTATAAGGCCGAAGGCAGGAACGACAAGGCCCTTGAATTTCAGGAAGCTGCATTTAATGATTACGACAGTGTTTACGGAGCCCAGATTGTAAGCAAAGCTTCGGTCCTGAGCTGGAGAAATGAAGAGGAATTAAAGCAAAAACAGCTTGAATTGCTGGAGATGAGGAACAGGCAGCAAAAAGTTATCATCTTCGGCGGGGCATTCGGAATACTTATCCTGGTTATTGTTGTATTTGTAATTGTGAATAGCCGAAAAAGGCTTAACCGGGCCTATTTGCTCGTGAATGAGCAAAAAGAAGAAATTACCAGGGTGCTGGGTGAACTGGAGGCGACCAACCAGGAACTGGAAGCTTTTTCCTATTCTGTTTCTCATGACCTGCGTGCCCCTGTGCGCAGGATTGAAGCTCTGTGTATTTTTCTTAAAGATGATTATGAAGCCCTGATGGATGAAGCGGGCAAAGACCTCTTGAAACATATAACAGAATCAACAGTCCTTATGAACAACCTCATCGAGGACCTTTTAAAGTTGTCGAGAATTACAAGGCAAACGGTCAGCAAATCACCCTGCAATCTTTCGGAGATGGCTGTAAAAATATGCGAGGATCTGAAACTCACTCTTCCCGGGCACAAAGTCAATTGCAGGATTGAAGAAAACATTATCGTACAGGCCGACCACAGGCTGCTCCAGATTGCCTTACAGAACCTTATCGACAATGCATGGAAATACAGCAGTAAAAACGAGAATGCCGAAATCATTATCGGAACCGAAATAAGGAATCACAAAAAAATTATCTTTATCCGGGATAATGGCGTTGGTTTCGACATGGCAAAAGCAAAGAATTTATTCACTCCGTTTCAGCGCTTGCATAGCGATAAGCATTTTAAAGGCACAGGCATCGGTCTTGCAACGGTCAAACGGGTCATCGTTAAGCACGGAGGTACAATTACCGTTCGCAGTGAACCCGGTAAGGGAGCGACTTTCAGCTTCAGCTTTTGACATTCCGCCCGGTTTACGGGTTCCTGTAAACATAATTTCCATAAAGAGAAATTGTTAATTTTTATCAATTTTATAGTGCCTTATCATTTTATGGCGTAATTTTATCCATTATTTACAATAATAACATTGTATTATGAAAAAATTAGTCTTTTTTATTGGTTTGCTTTCCACTCTTTGTTTCAGCGGATTTGGTCAGACATATTATTACCAGAGTGGCGATTCTGTTGCCCTTGCGCGCAAATCCTATTCTTCGGCCATCAATGACACATCGGGTGTACTTGTGACTCATGCCGGGGTGTTTACATTGAGGAGCTCTTCGATAAGAACCAGCGGCAACTCTTCAAATACCGACAGCAGCAGCCTGATTGGTGTGAATGCCGGTGTACTTTCAAAACTTGCAAGTAAAATCAATTTTACAAACGATACGGTAAGCACAACGGGTACCGGGGCTAACGGACTATTCGCTACCGATACAAACTCCTCGATCACAATGACCGGAGGCTCAATAACCACGGGAAACAACCTTTCGCATGGGGTTGATGCTAGCAATGGCGGATCTGTAACACTCACCGATGTGAATATTACAACCACCGGCCCGAATTCGCCTGCTATTGCCGCAGGTTTAGGCGGCGGTATGGTAAATATTACCGGAGGTACCATCGTTGGTGCGGCCACTACAGCAGGAAGCCCTTCGGCAGGGATATATTCACTCGGACAGGTCACGGTTTCCGGAGCTTCAATCACATCAAACGGGGATAATGGAGCGCTTATTGATGCAAACGGAAGCGTAAACCTGGTCAATACCAGCCTGACCAGTGCTTTGAACGGGGTGATGATGCAAAAGACCATACAAACCCCGCTTAATGGCGTTTCCTTTACCATGAGCGGAGGTTCCCTGAATGCCGGCAGCGGAGATGCGTTTTATAACAAAGGAGCCAGCGGATCGATAAATATAAGCAGTAAAGCAGGTATAACTCAAACAACAGGGAATATTGTGAATACACTTAGCTCGGGGTTTACCGTATTCAATGCAGATAAAGTGACCCTTGCCGGAAGTTTCGTTTGTGACAATACCAGCTCAATTTCAATCGCATTTACCGACAGCACCGCTTTAAATGGCAGTATCAACCCTGCAAATAGTTCAGTTTCGGTAAGCCTGGCCATGGATTTGACCAGTACCTGGAATCTGACTGCGAAATCGTATGTACCTGTTTTTACTGATCCTTCAGGAATTTCAAACGGTTCAGTCATCAATGTAAGCGGTAACGGCTTCAATGTTGTTTACGACGAAACCCGCCGTGAGAACAAGTATCTTAACACGAAAAAATACCTGTTGCAAAACGGGGGATACCTCACCTGCCCCACTTGTGCTTTGGGGGTGGAAGATCATACTTCAGCAATACCGGTTAAATACTCTCCCAATCCGGCTAATACTGTTCTGAATATTGTGATCAGTGATCCTTTAACCCAGAAGATTTCCGTTTTCAACACTTTGGGAGTTAAAGTGTATGAATCTGCAGTCAGCAGGAACGCATCAATTGATGTAAGCAACTGGCCCAACGGTTTGTACTTTTTCACCCTGAACAATCAAACGGAACGTGTTATTGTGATGCATTGAAAAAGGCAGTCAGCACGATCAGGGCAGTCGTATTCGGTTGTTTTTTGTTTTCAGGTTTGCTTAGTGCCCAGGTAACATTCAATCCCGCCGACCTGAACACTATCGCGAAAGGGGAACTTGATGCTCATGCCCGGATACTAAGGCCTGCGAAAGGGATTACTACATCAGCCTGCAAAGTAACATATTACAGCTGTTATTGGACCATAGATCCCAGCCTCGATACAATTTCAGGCTATGTCACCGTTTATTTCATTCCTAAACAGGCAAGTTTTGACACCCTGGCACTCGACATGAACCAAGCGCTGGTGGTTTCGGGCATACTATACCATAATACGCAATATTACAGATGGGATCATCCACAGGATCAGCTGAGGATAGGGTTTTCAAACTCCCTGCCTGAGAATAAAAAGGATTCCGTTACGGTTTTTTATCATGGGGTTCCGCCCAATACAGGCCTGGGCTCCTTTGTTCAGTCAACTCATAAAGGGACTCCCGTTATCTGGACTCTCTCAGAGCCTTACGGAGCGAGCGACTGGTGGCCATGTAAAAACGGCCTCACCGACAAGGCTGATTCCATTGATATTTATATAAACGCGGCTTTACCTTACAAAACGGCGACCAACGGTTTGCTTGTGTCCAGCGTTCAGGGCCCGGCAAGCACAGTGTTCCACTGGAAACACCGCTATCCCATAGCCACTTATCTTGTTTGTCTTGCAGTGACCAATTATGCCAGTTTTACCCAGCAGGTCCCTTTCGGCAACGACACCCTGCGGCTGGTCAACTATATTTATCCGGAAGATTCAACCACTGCTGCCGATCAGCTTCCCCTGATCATCCCCATGATACAGCTTTACGATAGCCTTTTCGGGATTTACCCCTTTCAAAAAGAGAAATACGGGCATGCCGAGTTTGGCGTGGGCGGCGGTATGGAACATCAAACCATGACGTTCGTCAATGCATTTCAGTTTGAGCTCATCGCCCATGAACTCGCGCATCAATGGTTCGGCGACAAGGTGACCTGCGGGAGCTGGACCGACATCTGGCTTAACGAAGGTTTTGCCACCTACCTCTCGGGCCTTTGTTACGAACATCTTGACCCGGGCCTCTGGCAAAGGTTCAGGCAGGTGAGGATAGCGCAGATCACAGCCCTGCCCGGGGGCTCAGTATATTGTCCCGATACAAGCGATGTGAGCAGGATCTTCAACAGCCGTTTAACGTATGCCAAGGGAGCGATGATACTGCATCAGCTGAGATCGGTTATGGGGGATTCAGGGTTTTTTGCAGCACTTAACAATTATCTCAACGATTTTGGCCTGGCTTATGGATTTGCCCGTACATCCGACCTCAAGGCCCACCTGGAAAGCGTGTACGGTGAAAGCCTGAGCTGGTATTTCAACGACTGGTTTACGGGAGAAGGCTATCCGCAGTACCTGGTCAACTGGACACAAACAGGTGATTCCGTTTCATTTACTATTCACCAGACCCAGAGCAGTTCAACCGTTTCTTTTTTTAAACTGCCCCTGGAACTGAAGCTGAAAAATGCCACTCATGATACCCTGATCAGGATCATCAATTCGTATTCGGGAGAGATGTTTAACGTTCGAATCCCGTTCAAGGCCGATTCCCTGATTTTCGATCCGAATTCCCAGATCATTTCGGGGAACAATACTGTAAATGCCGTAGCCGGGCATGAACTACAGGCCAGCCTGCAGCTTGCGCCCAATCCTGCTGCAGACTATATTACTTTCCGTTTCGGGGGCCTTAACGCAGGGGGCCAAAGTATTATCAGGGTTTATGATAATTCAGGGCGGATGAGGGATGAAGTTATCCCGGGCCCGGGTACCCGCGAAGCGACCCTCGACACCCATGAATATGTGCCCGGACTGTATTTCTATACATTCTCGGGGAATAATTTCACCATCAGGGGGAAATTTATCATTAAACCTGTTGACCCTTAGAATAAGCTCCGGATACCCGCTCTGATACAGCAGTAAAAAATTTACAGGCTGAAAACAATGCTGAAAAAACTGGTTACTCTCTTGGTGCACCCTTTAACCGGTGCTGGTTTGCTCATGCTTATTACTATAATCATAACTGCCCAGAATCTCTTTTTGCAACCAAATACCTTTGTCAACAGCAGTAAACTGGATACCCATTACAATAACTACCTGATCTTCAAACAATCGTTCGTTCACCTTACGGCAAATAAAGACCTCTACCTGGAGTACAGGAACGAACAAATGGATTATTATAAATACAGCCCTACTTTTTCTTTATTCATGGCTCCCTTCAGCCTGCTGCCCGACTGGTCAGGGCTGCTTATCTGGAACCTATTGAACTGTTTACTGCTGTTTTTTGCACTCTGGAACCTGCCGTCAATGTCGGACAAAACACGGTTGTTCATGTTTGGTTTTATAATTATTGAACTGATAACCTCGCTCCAGAACTCCCAAAGCAACGGATTAATAGCGGGCCTGATCGTATTTGCTTTGATTTTTCTCGAGAGGAAACAAATGCTCCTGGCCTCGCTGGCTATTGTCTTAACAATCTATATTAAAATCTTCGGACTGGTTTCACTGGCACTTTTTCTTTTCTATCCGGATAAATTAAAAGCGGTTTTTTACACCCTCGGATGGATCCTGATCATGGCGATTTTGCCCCTTCTTGTCGTCCCCTGGTACCAGCTGGTATACCTTTATCAGAGCTGGATTGACCTCATTCAATACGATCACAGCATATCCTGGGGATTGTCTTTTGCCGGCTGGCTTCACAGCTGGATACCATTCCAGTCAAAAAATGTGATCCTGGTTTTCGGGATTGTTTTATTCTGTCTTCCATTCATCAAGAGCAAATTCTTCAATGAATTAAAGTTCAGATTATTGTATTTAGCATCCATACTGATTTGGATCGTCATATTCAATCATAAAGCAGAGTCCCCTACTTACATTATTGCCATCACCGGTGTTGCCATTTGGTTTGCCAGTCAAAAAATTAAAGCAGGAAACATTGTATTAATGGTCTTTGCGTTTATTTTTACGGTCCTGTCCCCAACAGACCTGTTCCCCGACAGCATTCGTGAGAATTTCATCAACCGGTATGATCTGAATGTATTGCCCTGCATACTGATCTGGCTTAACATTACTTTTGACTTAATGTTTTACAAGCAGGAAATCCCCGGGAAGTTATAGCCATAATCCAGTATCTTTGCAGTTGCATCTTCGTTACAGGAATGAATATACACAAGCTGAACAACATCTTTGACCCCAAACGGATCGCTTTGATAGGGGTTACCACCAACCCTAATTCGGTAAGCGGGAAAGTTCTGATAAACCTGGTAAGCGGGGGATTCCGCGGAGTGGTTTATCCTGTGAATTCCGAGTACGAAGCAGTAATGGGGATCCCCTGTTACCCCGATATGAAGAGCCTTCCGAGAGCCCCCGACATGGGGATTATCTGCACCGCAGCCGAGAAAGTCCCTGCAGCCATCAGGGATTGCGGGGAAGCCGGGATACGTGGGATCATCATCATTTCGGCCGGGTTTAAGGAGACGGGGGAAGCCGGGAAAAAACTTGAGGATGACATCCTCAGGGAAGTGAAAAAATTTGAAGGAATGAGGGTCCTCGGACCGAATTGTCTCGGGATCATTGTTCCTTCTTTGAAACTCAATGCCAGCTTTGCTGCAGAGATGCCGAAGCCCGGAAACATCGCCTTCATTTCACAGTCGGGAGCTCTTTGTACTTCGGTCCTCGACTGGGCCATTGAAGGGAAGATCGGTTTTTCGTACTTCGTTTCCATCGGGAACAGCCTGGATGTTGAATTCGGCGACCTGATCGATTATTTCGGGGAAGACGAGAATACGCATTGCATCATATTGTACATAGAATCCATACAGAATCCCAGGAAGTTCATGACGGCAGCCCGTGCTTTTGCGCGAAAGAAGCCTATCATAGTGTACAAAGCAGGCAGGTTCCCCGAGTCGGCCCAGGTGGCGGCTTCACATACGGGAGCGATGGCCTCGGAGGATGCCGTTTATGATGCAGCCTTTCAAAGAATAGGGCTGGCAAGGGTTTACGAGATAGGGGATATTTTTTCGGTGGCTGAACTTATTGGTCGCAACCGTTTCCCGCAGGGGCCAAGGCTGGGTATCATCACCAATGCCGGGGGACCGGGGGTGATGGCAACAGACGCACTCATCGCTTCGAACGGTGTACTGGCGAAATTGTCGGATGAAACGATGCAGAAACTCAACGAAAACCTTCCCGAGTTCTGGTCGCATGGCAACCCTGTGGATGTTCTCGGAGATGCCAGGGCCAAGAGGATTTCAAAAGCCACACAGATAGTTCTTGAGGATAAAGCCGTGGATGCTATACTTGTGATACTCACCCCGCAGGCAATGACAAACCCTGAAGCTACCGCCAGGGAGATAAGCGCCCTGGTTTCAACCACAAGGAAACCTATACTGGCTGCATGGCTTGGAGGACAAAGCATGCATAAAGCCGATGACATCCTGGTAGAGGCGGGAATTGCCTCATACCGTACCCCTGAGCAGGCTATAAAAGCCTTTATGACCCTGGTTGCGTATTCGAAGAACCTGAAGATACTTTATGAGACACCGAAAGATATCCCGGTAGAGTTCAGCCTGGACAGGGAAAAAATGCGCCAAAAATTCAACAAACTGATCCGTAATAAAGGTGCTGTTTTATCGGAAGAGGTGTCGAAGCTTATCCTTGAAACATACGGCATTTCAACTACCCGGCCGGTGCTTGCAAAAAGTCCTGAAGAGGCCGTAAAAATTGCGGAAAAATCTGGCTACCCGGTGGTCTTGAAAATACAATCGCCTGACATCACCCATAAGTCGGATGTAGGAGGGGTTCAGCTTAACCTGGGAAATGAAAAGCTGCTGAAAGCAGCTTTTGAAAGGATCATCGACTCGGTAAAGCTTAAACAGCCTGATGCCAGGGTTGACGGCATCACTGTGCAGAAGATGGTGGCAGAAAAAGAAGCGGTGGAACTCATCCTCGGAATTAAAAAAGACAAGGTATTCGGGACAATACTTATGGTTGGCATGGGAGGTATCACCGCAGAACTCTTTTCCGATAAAGCTCTTGGATTCCCTCCTTTGAATGAGCGGCTGGCAAGCCAGATGCTTGAGTCGCTGAAGATCTATCCTTTACTGAAAGGTTACAGGGGAAGCCCTGCTAAAAATATTGACGGGCTGATACAGATCCTGATTCGCCTTTCCTATCTTGCTGCCGACTATCCTGAGATCACCGAACTGGACATTAACCCCCTGCTTGTGACAACCACCGAGGTTGTTGCGCTGGATGCCAGGATCATGATAGATACCAGCATTGCCGGGAGAGAACAGCTGCCCTTTGCGCATCTTGCATTACATCCCTATCCTGAGAAATATGTGAGGACCCTGAACCTGAAAGATGGGAAAAAAATCCTGCTGAGGCCAATAAAACCTGAGGATGAGCCTTTATGGCTGGAAATGATAGGCAATTGCTCAAAAGAATCGTTGTACAGCCGTTTCAGGTATTTTTTCCAGTGGCAGACGCACGAGGTAGCCACGCGTTACTGTTATATAGATTATGACAGGGAAGTTGCCATCGTTGCCGAGGTCCAGGAGAACGACCAGAGAAAACTGGTGGGTGTTGGAAGGCTGATAGCCGATCCCGACCATGAAACTGTGGAGTATGCCATCCTCATAATAGATTCATACCAGCAGAAAGATCTTGGAAATATCATTACCGATTTCTGCATGGAAATTGCAGGAAAGTGGAACCTGAAAAAGATTGTCGCCCAAACCACCACCGACAATAAACGGATGATCTCGGTGTTTAAAAAACGGGGATTTTCGGTTCATTCCGGCGGCAGCGATGCCACGGTGGAAGTTGAAAAGGAATTATAATAAAGTTTTCATCTTTTCGTTTTACCAGAAAACAATACTACATATGAAAAAAAGCCAGTTAGCAATTTGTTTGTTATTCATTGCGATCATTATCCCCGGTTTAAACGCATCGGCGCAGAAAACTGATTCCAAAAACGCCTCTGTCGTTAATTTAAAGGAAATTGTCGGGAAATGGAATTACCAGCACACAACGCCCAGTATCAATGTCGCCAAAACCTATGCAAAACCGGCAGCATCCGCCTCTGACACGGCTAAAGCAAAAACTGCACCCCAGGCCGGCATACCCCTTGATAAAAATAAATTCAGGGAGATGCATAAAGCCTCTACAAATTTCAACAATGCAAACCTTGAATTCCTGGCCGATAAAACATGTATAAAAACACGGGCCGACTCGGTAAAATACAGCTGGAAGACAAGCGGTAAAAATGTCCTTAATATCAGGAATCTGAAAACCAAGGAAAAGCTCAAATTCGAAGTTCGCAAACTTAACAGCGATACTTTGCAGATCGCTCAGTATTTTGAATCGGGCAGCCTTACTTTTAGCTACCTCAGGGTTAAATAACAAAATAATCTGATTGGGATCCCCGGCAAAACCGGGGATTTTTTTTGCCCTCCTCATTTGTTATAATCAGTCTGAATCTTATCTTTGTATCAAATAATTTAAATATGTTGAATTTTGATTTTACCGAAGAACAGCTGATGATACAGCAATCAGCAAGAGATTATGCCCAGAGGGAACTCATTAAGGATGTCATCGAACGGGATACCAAAGCCATATTTCCAACCCAGCATGTGAAAGTGCTTACCGAGCTGGGTTTCATGGGGATGATGACCGATACCAGGTACGACGGTGGAGGGATGGATACTGTTTCGTATGTACTAGCGCTTGAAGAACTCTCAAAAGTGGACTCTTCCGTTGCAGTCATCATTTCGGTCAACAACTCCCTGGTTTGTTATGAACTGGAGGAATTCGGGACGGAAGAACAAAAGGAGAAATTCCTGAAACCCCTGGCCAGTGGCATGAAACTGGGAGCTTTTTTGCTTTCGGAGCCCGAGGCCGGATCGGATGCCACCTCCCAGAGGACCAGCGCCATCGACATGGGCGACCATTACCTTGTGAACGGGGTAAAGAACTGGATCACCAACGGCAACTGCGCTTCAACATATATCCTTATAGCTCAGACCAATAAAGAAAAAGGACATAAAGGAATCAATGCACTGATTGTTGACCGGCATTCGCCGGGCATTACCCTGGGTCCTCATGAAGATAAAATGGGGATGCGCAGCAGTGATACACATTCCATCATGTTTACCGACGTGAAAGTTCCCAAGGAAAACCGTCTTGGGGAAGAGGGCATGGGGTTTAAAATTGCCATGAAGACGCTTGAGGGCGGCCGCATCGGGATTGCTGCCCAGGCATTGGGCATAGCGCAGGGAGCCTATGAAAGGGCACTCAAATATTCAAAGGAACGCAAGGCTTTCGGCACCGAGATCATCAACCACCAGGCGATAGCTTTCAAGCTGGCCGAAATGCATACCCGTATAGAAGCCGCCAGGTATTTCACCCTGAAGTCGGCCTGGCTCAAGGACCAGGGCAGGCTTTATGGAACCGCCAGTGCAATGGCCAAGTACTGGGCTGCTGAAACCGCCATGTATGTAACCACCGAAGCAGTGCAGATCCACGGGGGTTACGGTTACGTTAAAGAATACCATGTGGAGAGGCTGATGCGCGATGCCAAGCTCACCCAGATCTATGAAGGCACAAGTGAAATTCAGCAGATAATCATCGCCAGGGCCATCATGAACGATTAAAGCCTTATCAATGAAATTACCCGAACCGTATAAACCGAAAAACCATATCCGGATTGTCACGGCTGCATCGCTCTTCGACGGGCATGATGCAGCGATAAACATTATGCGCCGCATACTCCAGGCCAGCGGGGCCGAGGTGATCCATCTCGGCCACAACCGGGCCGTACAGGAGATCGTGGATTGTGCAATCCAGGAAGATGTGCAGGCCATCGCCCTCACTTCATACCAGGGAGGGCATAATGAATATCTTAAGTACATGTACGACCTCCTGCAGGAAAGGGGATGCGGTCATATCAAAATTTTCGCAGGAGGCGGCGGCACGATATTGCCAAAGGAGATAGCCGAACTGCAGAATTACGGGATTACAAGAATTTATTCCCCAGATGACGGCAGGAGTATGAGCCTGCAGGGGATGATCAACGACCTGCTTGAACAATGCGACTTTGCCCTGGATAATTTTAATAATGTGACTACGGATGAGATCCGTAACCGTAACATCAATGCGATTGCCCGTTTGATCACGATGGCCGAGAATTTCCCGGATAAGGCAAGGCCGGTGCTAGAGGCACTGGGTACTGGGCACTGGGCACAAGGCACTGGGCACAAGGCTCTGGAACCCAGCCCCCAGCCCCCAGCCCCCAGAATCCCTGTTCTGGGAATCACTGGTACCGGCGGAGCTGGTAAATCATCCCTTGTGGATGAGCTGGTGAGGCGTTTCCTGGGGGACCTCAGCGGCAAGAGCATTGCCATCATTTCGGTAGATCCCACGAAACGAAAGACCGGGGGAGCATTGCTGGGCGACCGCATCCGCATGAACGCTATTTTCGACCCCAGGGTTTTCATGAGGTCACTGGCAACAAGGCAGTCGAACCTTTCGCTTTCACGCCATGTGAAGGATGCCACGCTCATACTCCAGGCGGCAGGTTTCGACCTGGTATTGATAGAGTCGTCGGGCATTGGGCAGAGCGATACCGAGATCGTCGACCACAGCGATCTGTCGATGTATGTGATGACACCTGAATACGGCGCTGCAAGCCAGCTTGAAAAAATCGATATGCTCGATTTTGCCGATATTGTCGTCGTGAACAAAGGCGATAAAAGAGGTTCTCTCGATGCCATCAGGGATGTGAAAAAACAATACCAGAGGAACAACAAACTATTTGACAAGGAACTCGACGAAATGCCCGTTTACGGAACCGTTGCTTCACAGTTCAACGACCCGGGGGTTAACCAGCTGTACAAGGCCCTCATCAGGGCGATCAGGGCGAAAACCGGGCTGGACCTTGGAAGCAGTTTTGAAGGCCGTGACGAGATGAAGGACAAAATTTTCATCATCCCGCCGGCCCGAACACGATACTTATCCGAGATTGCCGATACGGTGAGGGCATACAACCGCTGGACCGTTGAACAGTCAGAGACAGCTCAAAGGCTGTATGGCATCTCGCAAACCATAGATGCCATCCGCAGTACTCCTCCCAGGGAAAAAGAGAAAAACCCAGGTCTGCATTCACACGACTGCAACCTCATGCTCGAGCTGGACCTGCTGTACGACGAGCAGTTGAAAAAACTGGATCCGGCGAATTATCAGATTATAAAAAACTGGCCCGATACGGTCAAATCCTATAAGGAAGAGGACTATGTTTACAAGGTGAGGGGGAAGGAGATCAGGCTGAAAACCCATACCGAATCCCTTTCGCACCTGCAGATCCCAAAGATTTCCCTGCCCAGGTACCAGGCCTGGGGCGACATCCTGAAATGGAATCTGAGGGAAAATGTACCAGGTGAATTCCCTTATGCCGCAGGGGTGTTCCCGTTCAAGCGCACGGCCGAGGATCCCACCCGCATGTTTGCAGGGGAGGGCGGTCCCGAGCGTACCAACAAGCGGTTTCATTATTTGTCGCACGGACTGCCTTTCGTAAGGCTTTCGACAGCCTACGACAGTGTGACCCTTTACGGCTTCGATCCCGACATCAGGCCTGATATTTATGGAAAGATCGGCAATTCGGGCGTTTCCATAGCCTGCCTTGACGATGCAAAGAAACTCTATTCAGGTTTTGACCTCCTCGACCCCAATACTTCGGTGTCGATGACCATCAACGGTCCGGCCCCGGCCATGGTAGGTTACTTCATGAATGCAGCCATAGACCAGCAGTGTGAAAAGTACATCAGGGAACACGGCATGGAGGAAGAGGTTGAGAAAAAGATCAACGCCATTTACAGGAAAAAAGGCAGCCGGCGCCCTCAATACCAGGGTAAGCTTCCCGAGGGGAACAACGGGCTGGGGCTGATGCTGCTGGGGATCACCGGCCAGCAGGTTCTTAATGCTGAGGTTTATGAGAAGATAAAAACAGGAACCCTTAGCCAGGTGAGAGGTACTGTACAGGCTGATATACTGAAGGAGGACCAGGCCCAGAACACCTGTATTTTTTCCACGGATTTTGCCCTTAAAATGATGGGCGATATCCAGGAATATTTTATCGAAAACAACATAAGGAATTTTTATTCGGTTTCCATTTCGGGATATCATATTGCCGAAGCCGGGGCCAACCCGATCACCCAGCTGGCGCTGACCCTTTCGAACGGATTCACCTACGTGGAATATTATGTTTCGAGGGGGATGGATGTGAATAAATTCGCCCCGAATCTTTCGTTCTTTTTCTCGAACGGGATAGATGCGGAATATTCGGTGATAGGCCGGGTAGCCAGGCTCATTTGGGCAAAGGCCATGAAATACAAGTACAAAGCCGATTCCCGTTCACAGATGCTCAAATACCATATCCAGACTTCGGGACGTTCACTGCATGCACAGGAGATTGACTTCAACGATATCCGCACTACGCTGCAGGCCTTGTATGCGATTTACGACAATTGCAATTCGCTGCATACCAATGCCTACGACGAGGCTATCACCACCCCTACCGAGGAATCGGTGCGCAGGGCCATGGCCATACAGATGATCATCAACCACGAGTTGGGGCTGGCAAAAAACCAGAACCCCCTCCAGGGAGCTTTTATTATCGAGGAGCTGACCGACCTGGTGGAAGAGGCCGTGATGATGGAATTTGAACGGATCTCCGAAAGGGGAGGGGTGCTCGGTGCGATGGAAACCATGTACCAGAGAAGCAAGATCCAGGAAGAGTCGCTGTATTACGAGAACCTGAAGAACAGCGGTAAGCTTCCGATCATGGGAGTCAATACGTTCCTGAGCAGCAAAGGCAGTCCGACGGTTTTGCCGGGCGAAGTCATCCGCAGTACGGAAGATGAAAAACAATACCAGATCGGGATGCTGGAGCAGCTCCATGCCAGCTGTAAGGAAGAATCCGAGAAATCATTACGGAATCTTAAGCAGGCAGCAACCCAAAATATGAATATCTTTGAGAGCCTGATGGAGGCCAGCCGGTACTGTTCAATCGGGCAGATCACCCATGCTTTGTTCGAGGTGGGTGGTCAGTACAGGAGAAATATGTAGATAAACACATACTGATATGAAATTCAACATTTTAGTGGTTAACCCAAAGGACAAGGTTACCCAGATCGCAGTCTACCAGAATTACAAGCTTCTTTACATCAACAACAGGTACCACACCACCGATGAACTTGCCGGGTTTGAAACGATTTACGACCAGCTGGATTTACGCAAGCAGATCGTTTTAAAGGAACTTCAGAACAATGAGTTCGACCTGAGCGAAGTGAAGATCGTGATATCCAGGGGCGGGCTTGTGAAGCCGGTTCAATCAGGAGTATTTGGTGTAAACGAAGCTTTGAAGCACGACCTGGTGAACAGTCCGGTTGGACTTGATATCATCAACCTTGGCGGGCTGCTTGCCGATGCTGTTGCAGCTGAAATACCGGGCTCCAGGGCTATGATTGCCGATTGCACCGTTGTTGATGAAATGGAAGATGTGGCGCGCATCACCGGGGCCCCGGGGATTGAGAGAAAATCAATCTTCCACGCCCTGAACCAGAAAGCTGTAGCCAAATTGTTTGCCGAAAGCCAGAACATGAAATACGAGGATCTGAACCTTATCGTGGCACATATGGGTAATGGTACGACCATAGGCGCCCACCGCAAGGGAAGGGTGATCGATGTAAATCAGGGTTTTGAAGGCGACGGTCCGTTTTCGATGATCCGCAGCGGCAGCCTGCCGCTGGGCGATATTGTAAAGATGTGCCTTATTGAGAAAAGATCTTCTGATGATGTTTACTGCCTGCTTACACATTGCGGCGGGATCAGGGCGCACCTTGGAACGACCGACCTGAGCGCGATCGAATTCAGGATCAAGGGCGGAGATGAGAAAGCAAAGAAAATCATGGATGCCATGGCTTACCAGGTTTCGAAGTGCATAGGCGAGATGTACGTGGTGCTTAAAGGCGAAGTGGATGCCATTTTACTCACCGGTGAAATCGCGCATTCCGAACGGGTGATCGATTTCATTATTGAGCATGTGAAGAAGCTTGGCAAGGTTGTGGTTTACCCGGGAGATAATGAAATCCAGGCCATGGCTGCAAATGCCTTACGCGTGGTTCAGGGTGAGATGAGTGTTAATGAGTATAAATAGAAAGTGTTTAAATCTTGATCCTCGACAATGAAACTTCATGTTATAAACACCGGAAATCTCAAGCTAGACGGGGGCGCCATGTTCGGTGTCGTTCCCAAGGTGATGTGGAGTAAAATATATCCCTGCGACGAGAACAATCTCTGCAACTGGAGCATGCGTTGTTTGCTGGTCGAGGACGGGGAGCGCAAGATCCTTATTGACTGCGGGATTGGCGAAAAGCAGGGTGAAAAATTCTTTTCAAATTATTACCTGAACGGGGATGACAGCCTCGAAAAATCCTTTGCTGCTGTTGGTATTTCTGCGGATGACATTACTGATGTGATCCTGACCCACCTGCACTTTGACCATGCAGGGGGCGCGGTTCGCTGGAATGCCGAACGCAGCGCTTACATCCTGACATTTAAGAATGCCATCCACTGGACCAGCCTGCAGCAGTGGGAATGGGCAACAAATCCAAACAACAGGGAAAAGGCTTCGTTCCTGAAGGAGAACATACTCCCCATAAAGGAACAGGGAACTTTAAACCTGATAGAAAAGGATTCCGAAATTTACCCAGGTATCATGCTGCGCATGTTTTTCGGCCATACCCAGGGGCAGGTCATACCCCTGATAAGGTACGGAGACAAGACCGTTGTTTACATGGCCGACCTTCTGCCTTCAGTTGCGCATATCCCCCTTCCTTATGTAATGGCATACGACACCCGCCCGCTCGTCACTCTTGAAGAAAAAGAAGCCTTCATGAAAGAGGCCGCCGAAAATGGGTATGTCCTCTTCCTTGAGCATGATATACTGCATGAATGTTGTATTGTGCAGGAAACCGAAAAAGGAGTAAGATTGAAGGAAACACTCCCGCTGGCAGCGGTATAATTGTTAATCTGCCGGAACCACGGTGGACAAGCGTTCACAAACTGCCATTGACTGTTTACACTGATTGTTAAACAAGCTAAAATGGTATGTTATGAGTGAGGATCAGCAAAATATCGCACAGCTTCTTGAGAAACTTGATACTCTGATGAAACGGCAGGAGGCTTTTCAGGCAGAGATCGGGGAACTTAGAAGCGAGATCAGCAATTTCAGGATGAGGGAAACCGGACCCTTGCCCGATGCTGATACCAGGGTAAAGGCGGAAGAAGAGACCGTAATTATTCCGCCTTCTGAAATACAGCCTGGAGGCTTGCCTGAAACCCCCTTGGAAGGGCCAACTCTTTGGGAGAAGGCGGTTAAAGCCCCCGGGGCGGAAGAAAACAATAGATTCCGTTTACGCTCCGGCACCGAAAAATTCATAGGAGAAAACCTGATCAACAAGATAGGTATCATTATCCTTGTGATCGGTGTGGGAATAGGCGCCAAATATGCGATTGACCACGACCTGATAAGCCCCTTAACGAGGATTATCCTTGGATATCTTTTCGGGCTGGGTTTATTGGGATTCGCCATCCGCCTTAAAAAAAAGTATGAAAATTTCAGCGCCGTACTACTGAGCGGTTCCATGGCCATATTGTATTTCATCACGTTTGCCGCTTACAGTTTTTATTCGCTGATGCCTCTTCCGCTCACCTTCTCGCTGATGGTGCTGATCACTGTTTTTACCGTAGCAGCCGCCGTAAGGTACAGCAGGCAGGTGATCGCACATATAGGGCTGGTTGGTGCATATGCAGTTCCATTCCTCTTAAGCGACAACTCGGGACAGGTTGTGGTCCTGTTCAGTTATATGGCCATCATCAATGCGGGCATACTCGCCATCGCCCTTAGAAAGTACTGGAAACTCCTTTACTACTCTTCTTTCTTGCTGAGCTGGGTCATATTCATGACCTGGTTCGTCCCGAAATATGAAGATGCAACTCATTTCGGCCTGGCATGGACGTTTATTTCAATCTTCTTCGTGACGTTTTATATCATTTTTCTTGCCTATAAACTGCTCAGGAAAGAAAAATTCAGGATCGATGATATTCTGCTGCTGCTTGCCAACTCCTCGGTTTTTTACGGGCTGGGATATGCCCTGCTGTATCACCACCTGGGGGGAGAAATGTTACTGGGTTGGTTTACACTCGGGAACGGACTGATACATTTTGCGGTGAGCATTATTATATACCGGGTGAAGCAGTCCGACAGGAAGCTGTTCTACTTCATATCGGGGCTGGTGGTCGCATTTTTAACTATATCAATCCCGGTTCAGCTTGAGGGTTGCTGGATCACCATGCTATGGTCGGTCGAAGCGGCAATGCTTTTTTGGGTTGGCAGGACTAAAAATACCGCTTTATACGAATTGCTTTCTTACCCTCTTATGATACTGGCTTTTTTCAGTGTCCCCCTGGGCTGGCCCGATGCTTACCATGGCATGGACAACTGGCCTGAAGGAATAAAACTCATCCCTTTGTTCAATATCAATTTCCTGACATCCCTGCTGTTTATCGCATCCTTTGGTCTTATCAACATCCTGAACAACAACGAAAAATTCACAAGTCCGCTTGCCGGCAGGAAACCCTTGTTAAGGGTTGTCGGTTTCATTATTCCGGGCATGCTCCTGATCGTGCTTTATTTCGCGTTCTGTATGGAAATTTCAGGTTACTGGCACCAGCTTTACGCCCAAAGCATGATCATAACAAACAAAGGTCTGGAAGATGCACGGCAAATTTCCAATGAAAACATCCATCAGTATAAAACCCTTTCGATCTTCATTTATTCGCTTTTATTTCTTTCGGTCCTGAGCTTTGTCAATATTCTGAAACTGAAGAAAAGCCTGCTGGGGCTGATCAACCTCGGATTCAGTTTCGCTGCCGCCGGATTGTTCCTTACAGTCGGGTTGTTTGCCTTGGGAACCCTGCGTGAATCCTGGATCAGCCAGGACCTTTCTCAGTATTTTTACAGGGGCATGATGTTAATCGGGATACGGTATGTTTGTTTTGTTGCTCTTGGACTTTTGCTGTACTCGGTATATAAATATATAAGCCAGGATTTCCTCGGTACCGATCTTTTTATAGAGTTTGATCTGTTCTTTCATATCGCGGTACTGACCATCGTCAGCAATGAGCTGATAAACTGGATGGATGTTTATGGCTCGGAGCAATCCTACAAACTGGGTTTAAGCATACTTTTCGGGGTTTATGCCCTGCTGCTGATCGCCCTGGGGATCTGGAAGAAAAAACTTCATCTGAGGATAGGGGCTATAGTTCTTTTCGGTCTGACCCTGCTCAAGCTCTTTTTCTATGACCTGAGTTCGCTTAACACCATTTCAAAAACCATTGTTTTTGTAGTGCTGGGTATATTATTACTGATCATTTCGTTCCTGTATACCAAGTACAGGAAGGTGATTTTTGAAGATAAAAATGAGTGATGATTTCCTTGATGAACTGAGGGTTGAACCCCTCACAAAAAACAACTGGGGTTTTTTCGAAGAGTTATTCTCACCTAAGGGTGCCTGCGGGAATTGCTGGTGCATGTATTACCGTCTTCCGAAGCCGGATTTCTTGGAAGGAAAATTCGGGGATGGCAACAGGCAGGCGATGAAGGAAATTGTATGGAGCGGCAAACCCTCGGGGATGCTTGCTTTTTATGAAGACCAGGCCATTGCATGGTGTGCCTTTGCCCCCAGGGAGGATTTTAGTAAGCTGGGCCGATCGAGGGTGCATAAACGCATAGATGATCAGTTGGTATGGTCCATACCCTGCATGTTCATCCATAAGGACTTCCGGAATTCCGGCGTTTCTGTTGCATTGCTTAAGGGAGTGGTTGAATATGCCGGCAAACAAGGAATAAAGGTCATCGAGGCCTATCCCACGAAACCGACAACAGAGAGACTTCCCGACTCGTTTGCCTGGATAGGCCTTTATAAATCCTTTGAAAGAGCAGGGTTTAAGATTGTTGACAGGACTTCGCCGAACCGGCCCATGGTCAGGTTTTACACCTGAGTTATCCCGGACGCGTACCACGTGGCTTGCAGGGAAACCTACTTATTTTTTCAGTTTCTTCCCTATTTCTTCGAGCATGACTTTCGTCATCTTTTCGAGGTCATACACATAATTGAGGCCCCAGTCTTTACGGGCCAAGCTGTCGTCGATGCAGGCGGGCCATGAATCGGCAATAGCCTGGCGGAAGTCGGGTTTGTAAGTGATCTCAAAATCAGTCATGCTCTTTTTAATCTCAGCAGCCAGGGTAGTTGGGTCGAAGCAGATACCTGCCACATTATAGCTGGAACGCAGGGATAACTTTGAAGCATCAGCTTCCATGATATCGATGGTTGCCTTGATGGCATCACTCATGAACATCATCGGAAGAGCTGATTCAGGACCGAGGAAGCATTCATATTTATGATGGCGGATGGCTTCATAGAAAATTTCAACAGCGTAGTCTGTAGTGCCTCCGCCGGCTTCGGTCTTGTAACTGATCAGGCCAGGGTAACGGACGCTGCGGGTATCCACTCCATACTTGTTGAAATAATATTCTATCCAGCGTTCACCGGCCAGCTTGCTGATGCCGTAAACCGTATTCGGTTCCATAACGGTATACTGAGGGGTGTTATAACGGGGGGTGGATGGTCCGAAAACAGCAATGGAGCTCGGCCAGAAGATACGTTTCAGTTTCAGTTCCCTTGCGATTTCAAGCACATTGAAAAGACTGCGCATATTGATATCCCAGGATGGCATAGGGCGTTTTTCGGCATTGCCCGAAAGTATGGCGGCAAGATGATAAACCTGGGTTATCTTTTCATGTTCACAGATTAACTGGAGTTTTGAAGCATCCAGTACATCCAGTATCTCAAACGGTCCGCCTTCGGTGATCTCGGCCTGGGCCGGGCGGATGTCGGTCGCAATTACATTCGTATTTCCATAGATTTTTCGCAGTTCAAGTGTGAGTTCCGAACCTATCTGGCCCGAACAGCCTATTACCAGTATCTTTTCCATCAGGGTTTGTTTGTTGATCAGTTCATGCAAAATTAGGATTTATTTCCTATCCCTGCAGCGGGAAAATGCTAAAGTATTGCCGCTGAACTGGATTCTTCAGTTTCAAAATATTTCTACCTTTGAAAAGTGAATTCTCTGACCATGGAATCAAGCCTTTTTCTTTATAATACCCTCTCGCGCAGGAAGGAAAAATTCGAGCCTTTAAACCCGCCTTTTACCGGGATGTATGTTTGCGGACCCACCGTTTACGGGGACCCGCACCTGGGGCATGCAAGGCCGGCGATAACATTCGACCTGGTGTTCAGGTACCTTCAGAAACTTGGGTACAAGGTGAGATATGTGAGGAACATCACCGATGTAGGTCATCTTGAGCATGACCTTGACGAGGGGGAGGATAAAATTGCCGTGAAGGCAAGGCTGGAGCAGCTTGAACCCATGGAGGTGGCCCAATACTATGCCGACAGGTATTTCATCTTCATGGAGGCTCTTAATGTAAAACGTCCGAGCATTGAGCCCAGGGCATCGGGTCATATGATAGAGCAGATAGAATTCGTTAAAAAGATCCTTGCTTCCGGGTTTGCCTATGAAGTGAATGGTTCGGTCTATTTCGACATAGAAAAATATAACAGCAAATTCAATTACGGCAAGCTGTCGGGCCGTGTTCTTGAGGATTTGCTGGCCAATACACGAGCCCTTGAAGGACAGGATGAAAAGCGAAATCCTGCTGATTTTGCCTTATGGAAGAAAGCTCAGCCCGGGCACATCATGCGATGGCCATCTCCCTGGAGTGACGGATTTCCCGGCTGGCACCTTGAATGTTCAGCCATGGGCACAAGGTACCTTGGCGAGAATTTCGACATACACGGGGGAGGGATGGACCTGTTATTTCCCCACCATGAATCGGAGCTGGCACAGAACCAGGCAGCACTGGGGCATGAATCTGTAAAATACTGGATGCATAACAATATGGTCACCATCAACGGCCAGAAAATGGGGAAATCCCTTGGTAATTTTATTACTTTGGATGAGTTCTTCAGCGGTTCTCATGCATCCCTCGCCCAGGCATACAGCCCAATGACGATAAGGTTTTTCATTCTCCAGGCTCATTACCGCAGCACCCTGGATTTCTCGAACGAGGCTTTACAGGCAGCGGAAAAGGGGCTGAAACGGTTGTTTGCCGCTTTTGAGATCCTAGAAAAAATGGTGGCCCGGGATGCGGGAGCCGGGATGCAGGATCATGGATCAAGGATCACGGCAATACGGGATGCCTGTTACGAGGCCATGAATGATGATTTCAACAGCCCGGTGGTTATTGCAAACCTCTTTGAAATGGTCAGGATCATCAACTCGGTGAATGATAAAAAAGAAAGTATTTCGGCGGATGACCTGATGGCTATGAAACAGACGTTCAGGGATTTTGTGTTTGACATACTTGGATTGAAGAACGAACTTTCGGGCGATAATTCTGAATATGTCAAGGGCCTGATGGAACTGGTGTTAAAAATAAGGCAGAGTTCGAGGGAGAAAAAGGACTGGGGAACATCGGACCAGATCAGGGATGCTTTACAGAAACTGGAGATCACCGTGAAGGACGGGAAAGACGGGAGCAGCTGGGAGATGGGGAAATAATGATGTACAATGTACAAATGCGGGTTTCTTGGGTTCATAACGACACTTAACTTAACACACAGAAGATGAAAACATTTAAAACACTGATGCTTATTGCAGTGAGCGTGCTGCTGGTAAGCAGCTGCACTTCAAAAAAAGAGAAAATGAACAAGGATCTGAAAGCCTTTATTGCACACCATGATTCGGTGATCATCCCGCTTTACAAACAGGCTGCCATTGCTGCCTGGGATGCTTCAATCTCGGGGAAGCCCGAAGATTACCAAAAGTCGGAAGACCTGAATATGAAGATGATGGCATTTTATGCCGACAAGGAAAGCCTGAAAAAACTTGAAGTAATAAAAGTCTCAGGGCTTATTTCCGACAGCCTACTGTCGAGGGAGCTCGATGTTCTGTACCGTTCATTTATCATGGCCAAGGCCGATACCGCCAAACTAAATAAAATGATCAGGATGCAATCGGCCATCGAACAGAAATACAGTAATTTCAGGACAGAGGTCAGGGGAAAGAAATTATCGGACAATGACGTTGAAGACGTTCTGCGTACTTCGAAGGATATTATATACCAGAAAGAAGTATGGGAAGCTCAGAAAAAGATAGGGCCCCTGGTTGCCGATGATCTGAAAAAGCTGGTCAAGGTCAGGAATGAGGTTGCCCATGACCTTGGGTTCAGGAACTACCATGAAATGAGCCTTACCCTTGGCGACCAGGATCCCCGTGATGTTGGGAAGTTATTCGAGGAACTCGACAGCCTGACAAAGAAGGCCTTTGCCGAAGCTAAAGGTGAGATTGACGATTATTTTGTTAAATATTACAACCTTAAGAGCAAGGACGAATTGAAACCCTGGAATTACCAGAACCGTTTCTTCCAGCAGGCACCTAAGATTTTTGCCGTGGATCTTGATAAATATTACGAGAATAAAGACCTTCCGGCTATTGTTAAAGCATATTATAGCGGGATTGGTTTGCCGGTTGATGAAATTATGAAGAATAGCGATTTGTATGAAAAACCGGGCAAGAACCAGCATGCATTCTGCAGCGATATTGATAAACTGGGGGATGTCAGGGTTTTATGCAATGTAAAACCGAACAGTTATTGGATGGGCACACTTCTGCATGAATTCGGCCATTCAACGTATGACAGGTATAAGGATTTTACCCTTCCGTTCTTGTTGCGCGACCCGGCCCATACCTTCACCACGGAGGCTATTGCCATGATGTTTGGCCGTTTTTCTTCAAATCCTCAGTGGCTTAAAGACATGGCTGGGATCAGTGAAGAGGAAAAAACGAAGATTGCCGAAAATTGTTATAAGACGCTCAGGCTTGACCAGCTGGTATTCAGCCGCTGGGCCCAGGTGATGTATCATTTTGAAAAAAGCATGTATGAGAATCCCGACCAGGACCTAAACCAGTTGTGGTGGGACCAGGTTGAAAAATACCAGTTACTTAAACGTCCCGAGGGCCGCAATGAGCCTGATTGGGCGACCAAGATACATATTGCCACGGTTCCTTGTTATTACCACAACTACCTGATGGGAGAGCTCCTGGCATCACAGCTGTATTACTATATTGTTACCAATGTATTGAAATCTGCAGACTTCAGGTCCCAGAGTTTTGCCAATAACAAAGCTGTTGGTGAATATCTTAAAGCCAGGGTCTATATGCCGGCAAACAGGTATTACTGGAACGATATGATTGAGAAGGCCACAGGGGAGAAGCTGACAGCCAAATATTACGCAAAGCAGTTTGTGAAATAATCCCTTAATCTTTCGCGGTAAATTCCCCGCCTCCGGGTCGGAGCCGGAATTCAGGGCTCTGCCCTTAGGGTAATTTCGATTTATTAATTTTTCCCCAGGGTCCCAGCCTGATCCTCTGCTTGCTGATTGCCATAAAAAAAGCCGTCCTTTCGAACGGCTTTTTCACTAACCAAATCAACCACTATTTATTAACAAGAATTTTGCGTATCACCTGGTTGTCGGCATTACGCAAGATGATTGTATACAGCCCGCCCGGGACCTGGCCCAGGTCAATGGGAGTAATCAGGGTACCGTTTACGGTAATGGTACGATCACCGTAAACTTTTACACCAAGGCTGTTATAGATATCGAGTTTGTAGGATGTTTCCTGTTCGGTGCTGAAGGAGATGCTGAAATGCCCGTCGTTGGGAACAGGATAGATTGAGATGTTGCCCGTATTATGTTCGCCTATCCCAACCCCCTGGATGTAAATATGGTTTGACTGGGCGGATGAACAGTTCTGGATGGTAACCACGGTCCAGTAATAACCCGGAGCAGTGGCGGGTACGGTATAGGTCTGGGCGGTGGCGCCTGTTACTGCAGTCCCGTCATGATACCACTGGTTGCCGTTGGCAGCGCTTGAAGTGAGCACGTTGCCGCTGGCAGTGATGGAAGGTGTTGCAGGGATGGTGTTCACACTCACGCCAAGGCTTGAGTTTGTTCCATCACCGCAGGCGTTTGTTCCGAACACTGTAACACTGCCCGAACCTGACGAAGAGCTGAAATCCACTGTAATGGAGTTTGTATTGGCCCCGGCAATGATGGTAGCACCCGTGGGAACGCTCCAGGTATACCCTGTAGCATTGGCAATCGCAGGAACTGTATAAACAACGTTGGTTGAACCCTGGCAAACGGCAGCAGGACCTGATATGGTTCCTGCAGCTGCTGGCAGGGGAGTGACGGTTACGTTTAAGGCGGGTGAAGTAGCGCCGCTTCCACAGAGATTGTTACCCTGGACAGTAACAGGTCCGGAGCTTGCATTGGCAGCATAGTTCACCGAAATGATATTGGTACCTGAACCGGAAGCTATGGTTGCTCCTGTGGGCAGGGTCCAAATATAGGTCTGGGCACCGGTAATGGCGGCAACGGAATAAGGCACAGCCTGTGCTCCGGCACAAACTGTGGTGGTCCCGTTGATTGAACCTGCGGCCCCGGGAATATCATTCACGGTGACATTAAGAACGATAGGATTCTGAGCCTGGCAACCACCGGAATTACTGTAATTTACACTTACACTCTGGGCCCCTGCCGTATTCCAGAGAACCGTAAGGGCGTATGTACCGGCACCAGCATAGATCGATCCACCTGAAGAAACCGTCCAGTTGTACGAATTCTGTCCCGCTTCGGTAGTATAGGTATAGTACCCTGATCCTTTACACAGAACGGTTGTTCCGTTTATTGTAGGAACAGGGACGGGATTGACAGTTACTGCAAGAGTCCCTGTTGGCCCGGTTGAGCAATTGTTTGTTCCGGTAACAGTGACATTCCCCGATACTGCACTGGATGTGAAATTCACTGTAATCGTAGTAGTTCCTAAGCCTCCTATAATAGCTGCACCCGAAGGTACAGTCCAGCTGTAATATGTAACGTTTGGAATAACCCCCACACTATAAACTACACTGAGCTGATTCTGGCATACGCTGGTTGGACCTGAAATGGGCCCTGGCGCACTTGGAGGAGGACAGCCGGTTGAAAATGTCATATCTGTGCCATAGGTAGTTCCGGCACCGTTAACACCTACACAACGATAGTGATATGTTGCTCCCCAGATTAAACCGCTCAGGTTGGCCATAACAGCTGTTGGTGACATGCCCGAAATGCCTGAAGGCGTCGCTGGAACGGTATATCCATATGCGACCGTTGGGCCCCAATCAAAAGAAACAGTAGTCAGGGAGTTGTTTGCGACTACTGATCCGTTAATCTGGGCAGACGAACTGGCAATATTTGAAGCAGCAAGTGTTGTCACAGATGGCGGTATCAGAGGGGTGGTAAAAGTCAGATCGCTTCCATTGGTTGTTCCAATGATATTGGTGCCGCTCGCGCGAAAATGATATGTTGTCCCGGGAATAAGCCCGGTAAGATTGTAATATACAGGTGTGGGAGAATTGCCGGTGACAGAGGGGGGGGTGGCAGTGTAGGTGGTCCCGTAAGCCGAAGTCAGGCCAAAGTTAAATGAAACGGCGGTGCTTGCATTATTGGCGTTTACCGAACCATTCAGACTTGCTGTTGTTCCTGTAACAGAGGATGCAGCCAATGTTATAACGGTAGGAATGGCGCTGCTCTGGTTGGTCAGGGTAAGTTTCAACGAGTCTTTTTCCGTAATATCCACAACTGAAACTGCTTTTGCCCATACCGTGCCATTGGTTAAGGCGGTAACCAGTCCGGATGTGCTGATCATGGCAGTACCTGTTCCGGGGACAATACTCCAGGTCACACTCTGGCTCACAGTGGAGGGAGAAATTGTATCGACCATTTGTAATGTGCCGTTATTAACTGTTATTGTTGCGGGGACATTACCCTGGGTATATACTTTTATCCCGGTAATACCTTCCAGCGAAATACCCTGTCCGTAGCCTTTATATCCTCCGCTTGCTCTGTTTTCGGTCCATACTCCGGCACACCTGTTGGCACCTATAGGGGTAAATCCATAACGCATTTTCGGAACACCGGCTGTGGCTGTTGTTGAACTGAGTTCAACCCTGTTCCCAGGCCATACGAAATCGCCGGTGGAATTCAACCTTATTGCATAGATCTTATAGTTGGCATCGTATTCCAGGAACATGGGACCATCAGTCAACAAAGTTATACGGCTGACATGCTGGTCGAAACCTGCACTGATTGGATAAACCACTTTGGCTTGGTCGGTAAACTGTCTTCCCCCTGTAGTTTTAAGAAACTTCTGAACATATATCCCGTACTGGCTCTGAAGGGTATTGCAGAAATTACAAACCGACCATATGTAATTTGAGCCGGGAGTCATATTTATATCAGTAACCATCTGGTAATTATCGGACGAACCAACTGAAGTGTTAAAGTTCGAGCCGTTCATACCCCAGGGTATGGCCCCGGTAATATTGATCTTTTGTAAAAAGGAATTAAATCTTGATCCCTGGGAAACAAAATATCCGAAATATGTTGTATCCACATCGGTAAGAATGGAATAGTACCTGGAACCGCTTGAAGTCTGATTGGAAATTTGCACCGGGGTATAAAGTGCAAGTCCAGTGCTGTCGTGTGCCTGTGAATATAAAGTAGTTGAAACACCTACACCTTTTTTCTGGAAAACATCGGTAAACTTTCCGTTGCTGTTGGCAATAAGCTGGCCCCTGGTTGTTTTGGTAGTCCCTACCATGACAGAAACCGGTGTTGCCCATTCTGCTACCCCGCCGACTGATATCTTCTGGATCTTCAGAGTGCTGCTTGTACTTTCATTCCAGGCAACTACTGTTTCACCTGTGCTTAATGTAGCTGGATATGGTGATAAGCCGGCTCCGAGAATAACCCCGGTCGGATTCCATAACTGGGCTCCGGTCTGGGATATTTTATAAACTACGGCCTGCATCGTGGATGTTCTCTGATCCTGGCAGGCAATGACGAGGTTATTGGAAGCATCTATGCATACGTTAAAAACATAAATGGCGCTTCCTGATGTCTGGCTGCTTATAAGCACGCCGTCGGCCCCAAGGAGCTTATTACCGTTGGCATCCAGCAACTGGGCCATCATGTTGTAATTACCTCCTGTTAGGCTGTAAAATGCGATCCAGGTTTTTCCATCGGTTGTAGGAATTGACTGCATATCGTCGTCCGACAAACCTGATATCTGAAGATTGACATAAGTATTGGGATTCCACTGTGCCTTTAATCCGGCTGGCAACATGAAGAGCAATGCAAACAGTGAAAGAACCGAAATACAGTAAAGTGTTCTCATTTGGTTTTTTTGGTTAGTTTTCATTGTAATGGTTGTTAATGGTAAAACTTTTTAATAGACTCAGGATTAAATTTCAGGTCAAAAATAATTTCGCAAACACAACTTACATAATATAATACCATATCCATACTACGGCAAACATGTTTATCATGGATAAATTACTACGGCAAAAACGTTTATTTGCTGATTATCAGTAAATAAAAATCTGCAACTTTAGAATTAGCTAGAGACCCGGGTTCTGCCCGAAATGGGTTCGGTTTAGGAGGGAAAGATTAATATCGGGAAAGAAAAGTGTGGATATTCACCTCTGCTGCCAGGCCTAATTTCTTTCTCAGACGGTTCCTGGCAGATTCAACGCTGCGTAGTTCCCTGAAGGTGATGGATGCAATTTCTTTGGTTGACAGTCCAAGTTTCAACAAGGCACAGATTTTTTTATCGTTAGGAGAAAGATCAGGAAAAGCCGAACTGAGATTTTTTTCGAATGACTGATGGACTTCTTCAAAATACAGTCGAAATTCTTCCCAGTCATGTCCTGATGAATACTGGTGCAGGTCTGAAATCATCTGTTTGATACTTTCTGATCTTTCCTTCTCCCGGGGGTTGGTCCCCAGGAGGATCTGCTTCAGGTCGTCTGTGGTTTTCTGAACAAATTCATTGTTCCTTGCAAGGTGTAAGGCATAAGAGGTAAGCTGTCGGTTTTTATAATCCAGTTCCAATTCAAGGGAATGTTCCTTATTAAGATGGAAGCTTTTTTCCTGCTCATGTAAAAGGTCAGCCTGTTTCATGATCATCTGGTTCTTTTCTCTTTCGCGCCTGTTGTTGCGTATTAGATTGAAAACAAAATAGATGAACAGTATAAAAATAGCCACTGCACCTATGAGAACAATACGCTGGCGTTGAATTGCGAGTTGCTGGAGGTTGACTTTTTGCTGCAGGATTTTATTGTCTTTCTCTTTATTGATCACCTGGTAAACGGCCTGTATCTGTTCAATCTTGGTAAGGCTGTTTAGCTTCTCGAGAGAGTCGTTCAGGATCACATATTTGGAATAAAGATTGTAAGCGGTCTTGTAATTACCGGTTTTTTCGAAGTACCTGGCAGATTCTTTATATACAACCAGTTTTTGAGAAGGATTGTTCAGATATTCAGCAAGATTCAATGATTCATTGATGTAAACTATAACAGAATCGTTTTTTTTCAAGCTCTCGTAAACAGATGAAATTGATAAATAAGTACGGATAAGTCCGACAGGAAAGGATTTACTTTTCTGGATATCCGCAGCCTGCTGGTAATAGGATAAAGCAACGGGCAGATTACCCATGTCCTGGTATAAATTTCCGATATTGGAATATACAATTGAAAGATCATAGAAATTTTTGTTAATATCCAGCTGGTTCAATGCAATCAATTCATATTCTAAGGCTTTAGCGGTATTATGCCGGGCTTTGTATACCCCTACCAGGTTATTATAATTATTGAAAAGTTCGGGACGGATGTTGAGGGATTTATTGATAATAATGGCTTTATTGAAGAGTTCTTCGGCTTTGTTATTTTCGTTTCTTTTATAATACAATACTCCGATGTTATTATACACCCTGGCCTTGCCTGCCTGGTTATCGGTTGAATTGCAAATCTGAAGTGAATTCATATACATGGCCAGTGCATCGTTCCATAAGCCGGTTTCTTCGTATATGGCCCCGATCACAAGATAAAGCGACCCTATCCTGTTCTCATCCTCTTTGGTCTTAGGTGTTTTCGCTTCGATGTACTGCCGCATATCATTAAAGATGTCCAGTGCCTTGGCATGTTTCCCTTGTTCAAGCATAAAAAGCCCGATATCGAACGACAAATGAAAAGCTTTCTGAAAACTGACAGAATCACCCTTGAGATTCAGAACCGAATCGATCGCTCTTTTACCTCCATTGTGCTGAGGGGAGGCCGCAATCACAGATTTATAATGGGATTCTGCTTTGATAAAGAAAGAATATGCCGTATTGGCTGCTGGCAAAGTAAAAGTGTTAACGATGAATAACAATGATAGCAGAAAGCGCATAGTAGCTCATTATTTTTCAAAACCCAATACGAATATACTAAAAAAAAGCCCCGGCTGATTATGACCGGGGCCCGAAATAGCATTAATCCATTATTTGTTAACCACGATCTTCCGTATTATGTCTTGGTCGGGATTGTGCAGGATGACGGTATAGATACCGGCTGGAACGGAACCCAGGTCAACCGGAGTAAGAGAAGTACCCTGTACAGTGAATGCATGATCTCCGTAAATCTTAGCTCCCAGGTTATTATAGACATCGAGGATGAAAGACAGTTTTGTCCCACTTCTGAGAGTGATCACAAATTGCCCGTTGTTGGGAACAGGGCTGATATCCACTTTCAGGGGATCTTTATCGCTGATGCCGACATTTCCAGTAGAGAAGGTTAAGTCGGCTCCGGATGAACCACCTGCAGCATTGCTTGCATTAACCCTGAAATGGTATAATGTGTTCGGAGAAAGGCCGGTAATATCGGCCGAAACCGGAGTATCGGTGTTGCCTGTAACGCTGGGAGGATTGCCAGGTACAGTCTGGCCGTAAAAGGTAGATGTACCATAAGCAAAGGTAACATCGGCTGTTAAGGTATTGGCGTTGACCGTTCCGTTCAATGTTGCGCTTACAGCAAGTATATTGGTTGCAGGCAGGGTCACAACTGTTGGTGCAGCAGCAGTCTGGTTGCTGAGGGTGATAAGGATGGAATCCGAGACATCAGGATCCTGCACAGCATATGCGACTCCATAAACTGTACCGTTTGCAATACCTGTTACAAGCCCGTTCTGATCTATTGAGGCGGCTCCTGTTCCCGGGACAATAGCCCAGGTAACACTCTGGTTGGCAGTAGATGGGTATACCGTAGCAACGAGCTGCAGGGTTCCCTGGTTGGTTGTGATCTCTGCGGGGACTCCGTTCTGGGTTGCGACGGTTACGCCTATCAGGCCTCCAACCGAAATTCCCTGGGCATAACCCAGATAATTTGAACCCCTTTTCTCAGCCCAAACACCGGCGCAAATATTCGGTCCAACCGGAGTAAATCCGTAACGCATTTTACCATTTGCCATGGTTGCCGTGGTGGAACTTAATTCAACCTGGTTACCTGGCCATACAAAGTTGCCATCTGAATCCAGCCTGGTGGCATAAATTTTATAATTGGAAATATAGTACATGAACATTGGGTTGTCGTTCACCAGGGCAAGATCGCCAGCCTGGGTGTACATGCTGCTGCTGATAGGATAAATCACTTTGCCTGCATCGGTGAACTGCCTTGCACCGCTGGTTTTCAGGAATTTCTGCATGTAAATCCCATACATGGTCTGGTTCGGGTCGCTGAAAGTACAAACCGACCATACATAAGGCGAATTAGGGCTGAGGTTAATGCAGGTGGTTCCCTGGTAACTGTCGTTCGTGCCGGTGGAGGTATTGAAGTTTGAACCATTCATGCCCCAGGGGATGGTCCCGTTGGGGTCTATTCTCTGGAGATAAGAATTAAAACGGTTACCGGAAGCGACGTAGAAACCATAATAGGTGGTATCTGACTGAGAAGCAATGGAATAGTATCTGTAAGCAGCTGAAGTGAGGTTACAGATCTGCAAAGGTGCATACAGGGCCGTTCCATCACTGTTAAACATCTGTGAATATAAGGTGGTGTACATATTCCCCTTCTGATACACCAAGGTGAATTTGCCGGCAGTATTTGCAATGATCTGACCGCGGGTTGTTGTAGCCGTTCCTACCAATACCGGGATTGGAGTTGTCCAGGCAAGGGTTCCGCTGGTTGTTATTTTTTGAAGGTTCAGGGTATTCCCTGCATCCGCAATCCAGGCAACAACGACTTCCCCGTTGCTTAGTACGGCAGGATAGGGTGCCAGGCCTGCGCCCAGGATTATTCCGTGTGTACCCCATAATTGGGTTCCTGCCGGAGATATTTTATAAAGCACCGCATTAAGGGGCCCCGACCTCTGATCCTGGTATCCGATAATAAGATTATTTGAGGCATCAACGCATACATTGAAAACAAAGGTGGCGGATCCTGAAGACTCGTTATCGACAAGGATACCATCGGGACCAAGAAGTTTATAGCCGGCTGCATCGATCAGCTGGGCATGCATATCATAATTATTCCCGTTTTGAACATAAAAGGCGATCCATGTTTTTCCGTCAGTTGTTGAGGCCGACTGCATATCGGCAACTATTAAACTGGAAATCTCTAAATTAACAGAAGTGTTGGTATTCCACTGAGCATGAATAGTCCCTGGTAAGAAGCCCAGGACTAAGAGGAAGATGAAATAAACAGCCCTAAGAAAAACAGGACTAAGCGGGATTTGTAAATTTTTTTTCATACTTTGTTTATTATTTAGCGACTACAAGATAGTAATTTTTTTTGCCTCTTTGTACAAGCATGTATTTTTTATTAAGCAAAAAGGATTCGTCGAGCTTTAATTCGTCTGTTGCTTTTTGTTTGTTTACCAGAACACCCCCTTCTTTCAGCATCCGCCGGGCTTCGCTGTTGGATGCAAAAATACCGGTCTTCTGGGATAAAAAATCGATGATGCCGATACCGGCAGCGAGATCGGATAATGGGATTTCACATTGCGGCACTCCTTCGAATACCGAAAGCAGGGTTCCTTCGGAAAGATTCTTCAGGGTTTCATTTGTGCCCTTACCGAAAAGGATCTCACTCGCTTCGAGTGCTGCAAGGTAATCCGCCTCTGAGTGAACCCTCACCGTTATGTCCTTTGCCAGTGCTTTCTGGAGGATTCTCAGATGGGGCGCTTGCTGGTGAGCGGCCATGAGTTCGCCGACCTGGTCTTTCGTGAAGAGAGTGAATTTTTTAATATACAGACCGGCATCCTCATCGGAAGTATTAAGCCAGAACTGGTAGAATTTATAAGGGCTTGTCTTTTCAGGATTAAGCCAGACGTTCCCGCTTTCGGTCTTCCCGAATTTACCTCCATCAGCTTTTGTAATTAGCGGACAGGTGATTGCATACGCCTCTCCACCCAGTTTGCGCCGTATGAGTTCGGTTCCTGTTACTATATTCCCCCACTGGTCGGAACCGCCCATCTGCAGTTTAACATTCTTATGTTCGAAGAGCCAGCAAAAGTCGAATCCCTGGACCAGCTGGTAGCTGAATTCCGTAAAGGAAATGCCTGCCCCCGAGTTCATGCGGTTTTTCACGGAGTCTTTGGCAATCATATAGTTGACGGTAATGTGCTTACCTACATCCCTGAGAAAGTGCAGGAATGAAAAATCCTTTGTCCAGTCATAATTGTTGACCATTTCGGCCGAATTTGAACCTGTATTGAAATCAAGGAATTTTTCAAGTTGTTTTTGTATACAATCCTGGTTGTACCTGAGAACGGTTTCGTCCAGCAGGTTTCTTTCTTCGGATTTCCCCGATGGGTCGCCTATCATACCTGTGGCTCCTCCAACCAGTGCGAAGGGTTTATGCCCGGCTTTCTGAAAATGGACCAGCATCATGATGGAAGCAAGGTTACCGATATGGAGAGAGTCGGAAGTGGGGTCGTAACCGATGTATGCCGAAGTCATGCCTTTGGCAAGTTCTTCTTCCGTTCCCGGGCTAATGTCGTGGATCATGTCCCTCCACCTCAGTTCTTCGATAAAATTCATTCTGATGGGATTTTGGACAAAAGTAAGAAAAAATATGCGAGGGTGGCCGGTTCGCCGCCCTCGCAAAGATCAAACATGCAGGGCTTTTACCTGTTTTGTTTTAACCAGAAAAGAAAAGCTACCGAAGGGATAATCAAGAGGCTGAGAAACACCGGGACAAACCAGATGGCAGGTCCATTGCCTGAATGGAGAGCAAGTTTTATGGAAGTAGCCGAAATATAAAAAAAGCCCCAAATAAGGACGATTTTCTGAAACCTGAGAAGCCTGATCCGGCCGTTAAACTGCAGCTGGGTATTCACCCTGTTTATAAACCTGGACGAACGGCGGACCAGGTTGAAACGCATGCCCATGGGCAGGAAAAAATAAAGGAAAAGTGAAATGCACGGCATGATCCAAACCTGGATACGGTCGCCCGAACCTTCGGTATTGCCATTTATATCAAAATGTACCGGTACTCTTGCTGGCAGTTTAGGATAATAGAAGGCAATAAATACCAACATTGCAACCAGTCCGACGATCGATAAAAATTCCATCAGCCAGTCCTGGGGAGTCATTTCCGGCCATGTATACTGACGGTCGTTGTTCAACTCATGGGTTTGATTTGATAAATTAAACCACTTCATTCCTAAGGTTTGATTATTGTTGCCTTCTTTTCCCTTCCCATAACCAGGGGTACGGTTTGTCCGCCCTGCTTCCAGGACCCCCTGATTGAATCCATTTGCCTGGCCAGTGTTCCCTGGTATTGAATCCCGAGGGAGGCTGCATCCAGCGAAAGTTTGTTGCCTGTAAACGTTGTTTTGTCGATTTTAAGGCCAAACGCATTCTGATCAGGGCTGTCGAAAGTTGAATTTAATTTGCCCTCTTTACGCTGGATGTGGATTACAACTTTAAGCCTGGCTTCCTTTACAACCAGGTACCCTGTCCAGTTACCGGTTATATTCTGAGCTTTCAATACAGTTGTTAACAGAAGCAGGGCAATTATAAGGTTAAGCTTTTTCATTTGTTATTGATTTTCCCCTTGCCTGAAGGATGCCGGCCGGCATCCTTCAGGGCTTTTTCAATGATCCACTCCAGCTGCCCGTTCACCGAACGGAATTCTTCGGCAGCCCATTTTTCGAGTGAATTATAAACATCGGGGCTTAAACGTAAAACAAATGTTTTCTTCTCAGACATCATTTATTGATAAAGGGTTCCTGTATTGACTACAGGGGTCGTATCCTTATCAGAGCAAAGGACAACCATCAGGTTGCTGACCATTGACGCCTTCTTGTCTTCATCCAGTTCGATGATCCCCTTTTTGCTCAATGCATTAAGAGCCAGTTCAACCATGCTTACAGCGCCTTCAACGATCTTTGTCCTTGCGGCTACCACTGCCGTAGCCTGCTGGCGGCGAAGCATGGCGCCGGCAATTTCTGATGAATATGCAAGGTATGAGATCCTGGCTTCCATGACATTGATGCCTGCCATTGCAAGCCTTTCGGCAAGTTCCCTCTCAAGGGCAAGGTGAACTTCTTCTCCTCCTGCCCTGAGGGTAATCTCCTTCTGTTCGTCATCAAAGTTGTCATAAGCATAATGACCGGCCAGTTTACGTGTGGCTGATTCGCTTTGTATATCCACAAAGCGGGAATAATCATCAACCTCAAATGCCGCCTTAAAAGTATCTGAAACTCTCCATACAAGGACGATTCCTATCATGATAGGATTCCCCAGTTTGTCATTTACTTTGATAGGCTCGCGGTTAAGGTTCCTGGCACGGAGGGTGATCTTTTTTCTAACGTAAAAAGGATTTACGAAGAAGAACCCGTTCTTTTTAACGGTCCCCTTGTACTCCCCGAACAATACAAGGACCATGGATTCATTCGGGTTTACCACGATCAGCCCCTTGGCTATCAGAACCACAGCCAGTAGCAATATAGCGGCAAGAATCATGGGTGTGAAATTATCATTTGCATTCGCCATCAGGTAAATGGCAACAGCAACCAGGATAATTATTACCAGAACACTGAGGTAGCCTGATAATAAAGATTTTTTTTCTTTTTCCATAATATCAAAATAATATTAAAATAATTCTGCAATAATACTAAAAACAAGGATACAAAGTCAAGCTTTTTTGAAAATATTTTTTCACACGCTGATGAGAATGCAGTCGGCCCGATTCATAAGCGGCTGATAATCATTAAGAAACATCAATAACATGAACCCTGGGAAGCCCTGGCCCCCCGATTTCACAGCAAGCTGTTGGGGATTTACCGGGAGAGATTAAAATATCCCGTGGAGTAAATAATTTCCGTTAAACCTGCAAAACGAACAGTTGGACAGTCAAGATTTTACCGAAAGGAAATAAATGAACTACAACTTGAACGTTATGCCTATATTGATGCTGGCCGTGCTGAACGGGTAGGTTTGACGGAGTTCCTGACGGGGCTTGCTCATATCGACAGTTCCGTTCACATTTTTCTCCATCACAAAATCTGCCTGCTTTTGCCAGGTTGTCATCTCCGAAAGCCTGTCTTCACCGTTAACAGAATATTTCACTATCTCACTATGGCTGGGTGACCAGGTTGAATGTGTAAACTGCAGTTCTGCAAAGAAGGAAAGAAGGCTGGAGACATTAAATTTGACGCCGCCTGCAGCAACATAACCAAGGGCAATGCCCCCGTAATATTGATTATTGATTACTGTACTCATGGGAGGATTAGTCGTGGCATTTTCTGAAGAATACTTTGAAATCATATAGGGCAGAACACCAATCAGCAGCCCGAAACGGGCATAAGGGTTGACTTTTTGCAAGCCGGCCGAGATTACGATGGCAGGGGTAATACTGAGCAGGCCGCCTCTGACTTTGGCAGTTGCCTCGGTGGCCCCGATGAGATGGACAACTGAATCACCCTTTGTTGACATTCCGAGGAATTCCGAAACCGAGAGTTCCACCGCTATATATTTGCAGAACCAATACCCGGCTGCAAGGGAGCCGTTAAATCCGTTCCCGAGGCCGACCGGTACCACGCTGATTTTACTGTCACCCCCATCACCCGAGTACTTATACAACATGTCAAAGGAGGCCGCTGTGCTGACCCCGCCGCCAAGACCCAGCTGTATGTAAAATTTTTGCTTGCTCTTTTTCTGGGGTTTTTGCACCTGTGGATCCTGGGCCATTGCCGACCATGCTATCAGCAAAATGGAAATTAACAACACTGTTTTTTTCATAACACCTGGTTTTGTTAAATTGGGTTAAGATGATATCGTTAACGCTAAGATATAAAGAATTGCTAAACATTTAACAATCCTATGAAATATTATTTATGGAATAATTTCAGGCAAACATATATTTAATCAGATTGGATCGTTTATATTTAGCTGATAATTAGATCCCATGAAAAACCTGATGGTGGCTTTATTTACTTTGTGTTTTTTCCCGCTGCAAGCCCAGGAAGTGAATGAGCTCAAAGCTGCGGATATCATAGCCCTGAATGCGCCTGATTCCTGCCAGGCCTCGGTGGGCGCACTCGGCAGGTATTTTTCATCGGTTTTTAAGAAACCGGCTTTCAGGGCAAGGGCGATTTTTACATGGACCGCCATGAACATCTCGTACGACATAGCCAATATGGGCAGCGTGAATGCAGCAACTCCATTTAACGAGCTGGTTGATAATACGATGCAAAACCGTAAAGCCATCTGCCAGGGATATGCTTCATTGTTCAAAGCCCTTTGCGATGCCTGTGGGATCAGTTCCTACATAGTACAAGGGTACACCCGGCAGAACGGACATATCAACGAGCTCAGCCATGCATGGATCATAGCGGTGATTGAATCTTCCTACTACGGGTTTGACCCCACCTGGGGAGCGGGATATATGAATAAAGGGAATTACCAGAGATATTATAACGACAGGTTTTTCATGATTAAGCCGGGGATATTGATCCAGGACCATATGCCTTTTGACCCCATTTGGGAATGCCTGAGCTCTCCCGTCAATAATCTTGATTTTAACAATGCGAAAACAGCCCCCGACAGCAATACGGTGGTATTTTCCTATGCCGACAGTATCAGGGTTTATAATACCCTGGCTCCAAAGGATCAGTGTATGGCATCATTACGCAGGCTTGAATCAGCCGGGGTCATAAACAAGCTCCTGATGGAATGGTCAAATTATCTCAGGGATTGCATTTCAAATGAGAGAATTAATGCAGATGCGGCTGTTAAGAACAAGTACGTCAGGCAGTTCAACGAAGCAGTTGCTGATTTTAATAATTGCATTTATGCTTTCAACCAGTATGCCGATTACTGGAACCGCCAGTTCAACCCTCCAAAACCCGAACCTGTTATCGTTGATATGCTCAACCAGTGCTATTCCTATCTTGATTCCTGCAAGGTCAGCCTTGCACAGGTAGTCGCGGGGGATCCCGGCATGAAACAAAGCACCGACCAGCTTCAGCTGGCAATAAATGAGACCCAGGATAACCTGAACAAGCAAAGGACTTTTCTCAAGATCTATTTCAACACCGATCCACAGTCGAGGCCCCTGCTGTTCAAGAATTACAGCGGGGCAGGATTTCCGAAGCTGAAATAATCAAGCATAAAGGAAGATAATGATCGCAGGGATAATGACACCTGTAAGTGCAAGGATTGCTCCCCTCCATTTTATCCCGTTTCTCCCTCTCAATATAAAGAGCCCGGTAACTGCCAGAAGTATCATTGAGACTGCATAGGCATCGGAGAACCAGGTAAACCAATGTTTGATGCTGTTGTAATGGAGGAGGTTGAATTCCCTGAGGATATACCTGGGGGTTTTCGTTTCCAGTTCGGCCTTCCCTGTGGTCAGGTCGATATACAAGCTACCGTTATCGATAAAAACCTGTATATAACCGGTTCCCGTGACAAAGCTTTTAAAATGTTTTTCTTCGTGAACCTGTTCAAGGGCTTTAAGGGCAAGAGTTTTGTCGGCAACGGCATTGGGCGGCAGGGCGATATTGAGTTGCTCGTATTTCCTGCTGTAATCGGGATGGGCAAAATCACCCGATTTGAAATGGTTAAGGATGATGCCCGACAGGGCATAAATGATGGTCATCCCGAAGAAAAAATATCCGAGATCACGGTGGATGGCGTTATTCCACCGTCTTAAAGTCTTCCTTTGCATATTACTTTACTACGGTATAGGAGATGGCTTCCACCGAATAGAAAGAGAGATGATCTTTCCCGCTTTTTTTCAGATCGTTGCGGAGGGAATTAATCTGGTCCAGTGTTTCCTGGTTCCCCTGGTCCTCATGGCCTTTTGCAGCGCTGTGTAAACCTGTATTGTGATCATCGGCAGGTTTTTTAGCCTCCGCTTCCCATTCATTGAGATACTTGGCATCAACCCGTTCTTCTTTCAGGATCCCGAGTACTTTAACCCGGCTGCCGATAAGGCTTTCATCAAATTTTGCAATATTGCCGCCTGTGGTTACCTCCACCGTGATGCTGTCGGTACCATCGGCCAGGAACATACGTTTCCCGCCATGTTTGCAGGTATGTAAAACAGTTCCTTCAATGCGTACCGGTTTCTCAACATATTTTGAAGCCGAATCGGTGAACGATTTTACCGCAAGGCTTGAAGTATCGGCTTTTTTCACTTCATTGGTTGTTGAGCCCTGCTTGCATGAGGCCATTAGGAAAATTGCGGGAATAAAAAGAAGGAAGAGTTTCCTGATCATTGTGGTATTGATTTTTTTGAAGCGCAAATCTCCTGATTATTTTGCAGAAATCAAAATCTTGCCGAACTTTGAATGCCGGTTCTGCCGAAAATGCAATCCGCATACAATAATAAACCATTCTCACATGATTCTAGTTACAGGGGGGACCGGGCTACTGGGGTCCCATTTGCTTTTTGACCTGGTAAGCTCAGGCAAATCCGTTCGCGCGATCAAACGTAAAACCAGTGATACCGGGATGGCAAAGAAAATATTTTCATATTATTCTGATAAGGCGGATGAGCTTTTCGGTAAGATCGAATGGGTGGATGCCGATATCATGGATTTCGTAGCCATGGATGATGTGCTGGAAGGCATTGACGAGGTATTCCATGCAGGTGCGGTTGTATCTTTTTACCCGAAGGATCACAAGGCCATGCTCAAAGTGAATATTGAAGGCACTGCCAACCTGGTCAACCTGTGTACCGAAAGGAAGATCAGGAAGTTCTGTTATGTAAGTTCTGTGGCTGTGCTTGGAAGAGCTGTGAACGACGGGGTTTCGGATGAAACCACGTACTGGCAGCCCTCGAAAAAGAATTCGGTTTACGGGCAGAGCAAATACGGGGCCGAACGCGAGATCTGGAGGGGGATGGAAGAAGGGCTGAACGCTTATATTATAAACCCTTCGGTCATTCTGGGGCCTGGTTTCTGGGGAGGGGGTAACTCGGGCTTATTCTCGCTGGTATGGAAAGGCCTGAAATATTATACCAGGGGCATCAATGGTTTTGTAGATGTAAGGGATGTGGCAAAGGCCATGATACTGCTCATGGACAGCGATATCTCGAAAGAAAGGTTCATCGTTTCGGCCGAAAATTGTTCCTACCAGAAGATCTTTGAATATATGGCGAAATACCTGGGAAAGCCGGCTCCTTCAATAAACGTGCCCAACGCCATGACCGGGATAGCATGGAGGGTTGAGGCTTTGCGGAGCTTTATCATGGGAACCCTGCCTGAAGTCACGAAGGAAATGGCCACCACCACCACCATGGTTTACACGTATTCAAACGAAAAGATCAGGAAGGCCCTGGGATTTGAATTCAGGCCGGTTGAGCAATCGATTAAGGATTTTTCGGAATTTTTCCTGAAAGACCATAAATGATGTACATTATTACTGCGGGATATTATTCTTGTAATGATAATACCTGCTGATGATGTCGTCGACAAACCCTTCCATGGTGTAATCTGAAGTAAAATCGCCCAGGGTGTCATTTTTTGCATAAGGATCTTTTTTTGAACGTCTGAGCAAATAATACTCCACATTGCCATCCCATCGGTTCGGATCTTTGCCGAATTTCTGCGCCTTTTCACGCGCGAGTAAAACACGCCCGATTCCGACATTATAAGCCGCAAGGATGAACTTTATCCGGTCTTTGGGGTTAGTGATCTCATCGGGAAGCTGTTCGTCAAGATGTTTGATATACCTGACCCCTGCAGCGAGCTGCTGAACGGGAGTGGAAACGCTGTCCATCCCCATTTTCACGGCAGTTGCGGGCATCAGCTGCATCAGTCCTGAAGCGCTTTTGGAAGAGACCTGTCCCAGGTGGAAATTTGATTCTTCATAAACAAGGGAGGCAAGCAGCCGCCAGTCCCAATGTATCTTCAGGCTGAGTTCCCTGAGTTCCTTGTCAAAGGGAGACAGCTGGTTGCCTCTGAGGGTAACGTAATCGCTTCGCATGTTGTTGACAATCTTCTGGTTAGCGAAGTACTCCAGGTAGGTTTTTTTATACTCTCCCGATTTCCTGGAGATGGCCAGCCATTCGTTGAGTTTCATCAGCAGGGTATCGGAATTATGATTCACGCACCAGGCATATGCATAAAGGGGAAACACCACCAGTGAAGCATCCAGGTTCTGGTAATACCGTTTGTAGACCATTGCCGTGTTTTCGGGGCAAAGCATGTAATTGATCTTTCCTTCGGCAACTTTCCTGATCAGTCCTTCCTGCGAAATATCGGGATCTTCAATCAGGCTCGGACGCTTTGCCGTCTGCTTGAGGAAGGAACGGTAATAGGGGCTCATGAACTCGTTGCGGCGGGCATGCACGGTATCCAGTTTTGTAATATCCTCCAGTGTTTTGATGAATTTTGGAGTATGGTCCCTGCGCTGCAGCAATATCAGCCGGGTTTCACCCATGATTTTTGTATAATGAACGAGCCGCCGGCCTTCGGAAGAAACAGGGAGGTTTAGGGCGATTACATCCGCCACATTATAATACAGGTAGTAATAGAGTTTTGAAATATCTTCCGAGGCTATGATTTTAAGCGGTACCCCAAGGTAGCCGGCAAATGATTCAAGCAGATCGAGCTGGAAGCCTACCGGCTCGCCCCGGTATAGAAAGTAGTTCAGGGTATTACGGTCGGTAAGGGCAAGAAGGTAACCTCTTTCACGGATACGTTTTATAGCATCCTGTTTTTCCTCAACCCTGTAATAAATTTTCCAGGTAATATAAAATGCAATACCCAGGAGGACCATTCCCATGAGGATGCTCCTGAACCTTCGAATGAATCTGCTAAATCGGGTCAATATATTGTTATGCTACTTTCCGGTATCTCCAGACAGCCAGGCTGGATATGAGGATTGCAAAAACGACCAGTGAATAAAAGTGCGGGCTGATATCGGCAAATGTAGATCCTTTCAGAAGTACCATCCTCATAATCTTGATAAAATACATCAGGGGGTTTAACCTGTCGACCTGCTGGGCCCAGGCGGGCATGCTTTCGATAGAGGTGAATAACCCGCTCATCAGTATAAAAACCACCATGAAAAAGAACGTCACCAGCATGGACTGTTGCTGAGTGTTGGTAACTGTCGACACCAGCAATCCTACCGACAAAATTACAAAAAGATAAACTCCGCCCGACAGGAAAATGAGCCAGAGGTTCCCAACCATCGGAATATCAAAGACAAGCTTGCCTATAGTCAGACCAAAAGCAAGTTCAAAAAGGGCAATGATCCAAAACGGCGCAAGCTTACCGGCGATAAACTGAATTTTCCGGATGGGGGTGACATTGATCTGTTCGATAGTTCCCATTTCCTTTTCGCACACTATGTTCATACCCGACAACAGCAAGCCGATTATGGTGACGAGCAGCACAAGAATACCCGGCACCATATAGGTTTTATAGTTCAGTTTAGGGTTGTACCAGTAGCTGTAGTCGGTTTGTATGTTTTTCAAACCCGACATCTGTGCCGGGCTTAACCAGTCCTGGAGCAACTCACGGTTGAAATCGATAAGGATGGAACTGCAATATGCGCTGCTTAGTCCAGCCACCGCCTGGTTGATGGCATTGATCACAAACTGGACCTTAGCCTGGTTCTCCTTCACCAGTTGCCGTTCAAACCCGTTGGGAATCCTGATGATGACATCCACCTTGCCTTTCTGCATATATTCCATGGCCTCATCATAGGAAAATGTGGTTTGCTCAACCTTATAAAAAGGAGAACCCTCGTATTTGCTGATGAGCTTACGGGAGGATGAGCTGAGGTCAAGGTCGACAACCGAGACCTTGATGCTTTTCATTTCGAAAGTTGCCGCATTGACAAGGATAAGAAGCTGAACTATAGGCACAACAAATATGATAGGAAGCATCCCCTTGTTCCTGAAGATCTGCAGGAATTCTTTCTGAATTATAAACAGCAATATTCTCATACCCGGTGTTTTCAGGCAAGCCTGATCTTGAATTTTTTTACGCTGAGAAAAATGAACAGCAGGGTGAACCCGGCCAGCATTCCGGTTTCAAATGCGATATAACGGAAGCTGTTACCCTGCAGCATGATGCTTTTAATGATTGTAATGAAGTATTTCGGTGGCATGATGTGGCAGAACCATTGAAGGATCAGGGGCATGTTTTCGACCGGGAAAATGAACCCGCTGAGCAGTATGGTTGGAAGCATCAGGGCAACCAGGGAGATCATCATTGCGATTTGCTGGCTGTCGGTTATGGTTGAAATCAGGATCCCCAAAGAGAGGGCCATGCAAATGAAAAGGAAGCTTTCGGCAAGGAGAAGTGCAACACTTCCCACAACTGGAACACCAAATACCGTATTCCCGAGTATGATAATTATACAGGCATCGGCAAAAGCAAGGAATACATATGGGAAGACTTTCCCGATAATGATCTGGACAGGTTTCAGGGGCGAAACCAGCAGAAGTTCCATGGTCCCGAGTTCCTTTTCCTTTGTTATGGAGAGTGAGGTCATCAGGGCCGAGATCAGCATCAGCAGCATGGCCATAAGTCCAGGGACCATCATATACACCCCTTTCATCTGTCCGTTATACTGCATCCTTACTTCGGGGATGATCTGCATGGGTATTTTTTCGGCATTCAGTGAAATAATGTAATTCGATAAAATCCCCTGGATATAGTTGACTAGGATGTTGGCGGTGTTTGGGTCCGAAGCATCTCCAATGATCTGAACTTTTGCATTGCCTGTCTTATCGAGGTTTTTCGCGAAATCGGGACCGAAGATCAGCACCAGTTTGACATTTCCCTCCCTGAAGACCTGTTCAATCTCCCCCGAGGACCTGAGGTTTTTCTCGAGTATGAAATAGCCTGATGAAATCACTTTCTGGCTTATCCTGCGGGTGACTTCATCTTTGGATTGGTCCAGGATGGCGATTTTCGCATCCTTGATCTCATTGGTGATCACAAATCCGAATAAGAGCAACTGAACGGCGGGCAGGCCGAAAAGGATCAGCAGGGTGCGGTAATCCCTGAAGATGTGATAGAATTCCTTGACGACAAAACCCAGGAAACGTTTCATTCGATTTCTTTTTTAACCGCCCATGTATAATAAAACCTGAATGCCGAGATCAGAAGGGGCAATGCCATTCCTATGTAAAATGTAAATAGATATTCCTTGTTGATTGCGTCAAAATGCCTGAGCATGATACCGGCAGTGATCATCCCCATCATCATGAAGTAAGACCTGAAGTTGAAAAATGAGAAAGCGCAGGGGTAGGGGATGCTAAGGCCCCGGATGCGTTTGATATGTTTGTGCGCTATTTTTGCAAACAGAACTATGTAAAACGGAATTCCTATGGCGATCCCGATCAGGATGTTCAGCCAGAGATGGGGCGAATGTTTCAGTTCATAATCCAGGCCCCTCCACATCAGTATACCCCCGGCAGTAGTCCAGGCAAGGCCTGCAATAAACAAGAGATTATGCCTGGAGACTGAGGGTTTAAGTTTCTGAGCTAAGGTCATATTATTCCACTTTTATTCTTGCGAGTTTTAAAAACACTTCATTCATAGATTGGGCCCCGTAAATGGATTTGAGTTTCTCGGGGGTGTCGAGGGCTGCGATTTTCCCGTCGACCATGATGGAAACCCTGTCGCAGTATTCAGCCTCATCCATGTAATGGGTCGTGACGAAAACCGTGATCCCTTCGCGGGATGCTTCAAAGATCATATCCCAGAACTGCCGCCGGGTTACAGGATCAACCCCGCCAGTGGGTTCATCGAGGAACACAATCTTGGGATTGTGGATGATGGCCACCGAAAAGGCCAGCTTTTGTTTCCAGCCAAGGGGTATATCGCGGATGAGCATGTCCCTGGCCTCTTTCATGTCGAGCTTTATCATGAGGTTCGAAGCTCTTTTTTCTATGACTTTCCTGCGGAGGCCGTAAATCCCGGCATAGAAACGGATGTTTTCGAACACGCTAAGGTCGTCGTACAAAGAGAATTTCTGGCTCATATAACCGATGTTCTTTTTGATTTTCTCCCTCTCCCTGTAAATATCGAAGCCGCCCACATTCAGGCTGCCCGACGTCGGATAGGACAGACCGCAGAGGATCTTAATGGCTGTTGTTTTACCTGCCCCGTTCGCACCGAGGAAGCCGAAGATCTCGCCTTTTTTCACCTCGAAATTCAGGTGGTCATTGGCGATGAAGGACCCGAATTTCTTCACCAGGTCCTTCACAACGATAATATTTTCCGCCTCCGGTTTATACATTTTTTACTATTGCCCAGTGCCTAGTTCCTAGCGACTATTTCATCATTAATTCCATAAAACAATCTTCAATATTCGCCCTGACAGGGCTGATCGTTAAGCCCGAATGGCCTTTCACCTGCAGGTAATTCTGAAGACCTTCACCGGAATCCTGACCAGGTTTGAATGAAACATGGGCAGCCTGGCCGAAAGCAAACACAGTATGCACATCGGGGAATTTTCGCAGGTCGTTGAGAAGGCTGAAAATGTCATCCGATTTTACTGAAAATAAGGAATTCGGGTACTTTTTCATGACTTCAGATGGAGTGCTTATCGTCATTATTTTTCCATCCTGGATCAGGGCAACCCGGTCGCAGAGGCTGGCTTCATCCATGTAAGGAGTGGCCACAACGATAGTTATATCACTATTTTTCAAGCGTTTCAACATTTCCCAGAATTCAAGCCGCGATACCGCATCCACCCCGGTTGTAGGTTCATCCAGGATCAAAACCGAAGGTTTATGAATCAGGGCACAGCATAATGCCAGCTTCTGCTTCATTCCCCCTGAAAGCTTGCCAGCCTTCCTCTTTTTAAACGGCTCTATCTGTACGTAAATATCCCTGATGAGGTCATAGTTTTCGGCAACAGTAGTCCCAAAGACCGTGGCATAGAAATTCAGGTTTTCCTCAACGCTGAGATCCGAATACAATGAAAACCGGCCGGGCATATAGCCTATGTCCTCCCTGATCTTCCGGTAGTCTTTAACCACATCCAGCCCGTTCACAGTCGCTATGCCCTGATCAGGGACAATGAGAGTGGTAAGAATACGGAAAAGCGTGGTTTTCCCGGCTCCGTCAGGACCAATAAAGCCGAACAGTTCGCCCTTGCCGACACTGAATGAAATATCATCCAGGGCTTTGACCCTGGTGAAATGTTTGGCGATATGTTCTACCTGGATAGAGGACATTTAGTGATTGTAAGAAGTTCGATTGAATATCGAATATAGAACATTGAGTGTTGAATTTTGAATACTTCGTTATTCCAGATTCGTTGATCAATATTCGACATTCATTTTACTGTATGAACGATTTGGTCCAGAAGGTATTCCTGCCCAGTAGCGAAACGCCCACATATCCCCTGATCTTAAGCCTGTTTGACGATTCAAACTGTATGTAGCATTTGTATGTTTTACCGTTTTTGGGGTCATAAATAGTGCCTCCCGACCATTCCTCTTTACCGTTGAATGTGAAATTTTTAAGGTTCACAAGCCCGATCAGGGGGGTGGATTTCAGGTTAACATCCGGATTTTCTTTATCGGTGCGGGGCTTCCCTGTGATGGAATCAAGGGGAGTCCTTAACCAGACCAGCTTGCCGAAATATTTATTACCCTCTTTGTAGATTGTGATCTTTCCGGTAGCTTCCTGGTTCAGCCAGGTGCCCACGATGTCATCGGCTTTATGGGTTTGGGCCGAGCCGGTAATTGCTGATGCCAGCAGCAAAATCATTACAATTGAAGCGGTGATGATGTTTCTCATAATTATGGTTTTGGGTTTGATGTATTCATAAATCGAATTTCTCCCGGCATGCCGATCTTCATGGATCCGTCATTTTTAACCCTGACTTTAACGGCATAAACCAGGTTTACTCTTTCATCCTTGGTTTGTATTGTTTTAGGAGTGAATTCGGCTGAAGGGGAAACCCATGAAACAAGTCCCAGTACATGGGTATTGGTGGTCTGGTCCTTATCAAATGCAACGTCAATGGATGAACCCAGTTTGACATAGGGGAGCTGCGATCCGCCAACATAAGCCCTTAGCGTTATCTCCGAAAGATCAGCGATCTTGTACAAGGGTTTCCCGTAGGTAGCCACCTCGTCTTTCTCGGCGTACTTGGTGAGAACTGTTCCCCTGATAGGATTAATGATCTTCGAACGGCTGATGGATTCGTCAAGCTGGGCGATCTGTTGAGTGATTGAAGCGACCTGGCTGGAAATGCCCCCGAACTGTATCTTTAAGGATTCCACCTGTTTATCAATAAGGTTAAGGCTGGCAATAATATCGTCCATCTGTTTCTGTGTGGCGGCCCCGTCTTTCATAAGCCGTTCCACCCTGTTTTTTTCAACCATCACATTCTCCCGGCTTTGTTCCTGGACCGCGATCTGGGAAGCGACATCATCTTTTCGTGAAGCGGTTGCATCCCTTGTTTCAATGGATTGTTTCCTCTTGAGGTAAAGGTCGGTAGTGTCGATATACCCTACCATTTTCCCGGAGTCAAGAACCTGTCCTTCTTCGACATCAAATTTCATAATCTGTCCTGTTGCAAGGGATGAGACCATCACTTCCGTGGCTTCGAAAGTCCCGTATGCATCCGGTTTGTTTTTGTCGCTGCTGCAGGATGAAAGGATTGCAATCCCTGCAAAAATTCCAAGAAGATATTGTTTCATTGGCTTTGGGATTTCATAATAAAATTACAATTTACCTATATTATATAAATAGCTGATTTTTGCTTTGATAAGCTGGATCTTATGGATCTCAAGGCCCATCCTGGCCTGGGTTTCATCGTTGACACGGAGGATAAAATCGCTGGAAGTGATCACCCCGTTGGTAAGCTGGGAAGAAGCTGTTTTGGTTATCCCTTCCCTGAGATCAATAAGCTCCTGGTCTTTCAGGATGAGATCGGAGAGCTTAGTGATGTCGGCTATGTTCTTCTGGGTAGTCACCCTTAGATTTTTATCAAAAGATTCCTGTTGGTTTTTGAGGATATCACCCTGGATGTCATACATCTTCTTCTCATTCCTGTTTGCATTCCAGTTCCACGGGTTCCACGTAATCTTTGCGCCGACCATCAGCATAGGGGCAATGTCGCTCGACAGGAAATTATACCCTGGCCTCCCAAGTCCAAATTGCCCGAATGCCCATAATTTAGGGTTCCATTTCGTGGTAACCATGTTTTTCATCAGGTTGGCCCGGTCCCTTTGAATGCCGTAGATCTCGTATTCAATTCGTTTATTCTCATAATTCAGTCCGGGAATCGCGATCATAGGTGTTTTAAACAACGAATTTTCATCCAGGGGCATTGAAATAAGTTCCGAAAGCATTCGGATGCTGGCCAGGCGGTCCATAGCTAATTCATAGGTGTTCTGCTCCAGCTTTATGATCTCGGCTTTGATGAGGTCGGCATTCATTTTAAGCAAGGCTCCGTTCTTTACAGCCGATTCCACCTCCTTCATCTTAGATTCCAACTGCTTCCTCGTCTCCTCAAATATTTTGATATTCTGCTGGTTGAGGAGAATGCTGAAATAAAATTGGTTTATTTGGTCTTTTAACAAATAAAGACTGGCATCTACACTTTTCTTGTCAACACTGAGATTGAATTTTTCAAGTTTCTTCTGGTAAGTGGTAACATTGCCGTCATAAATGTTTTCGTTAACATCCAGGGTAAGCTTGTACTGGTCTTTTGGGATTACCGGGCCAGAGAGCTGGGGAAGGCCTGCAGGAAGCGGGATCACGACTTCGGTAACTTCGTTTTGCCAGGTCGCACTTCCGTTGACGTTAAACTGCGGAAGATAGTACTTGTTCAGGTTTTTTGTCCGGAGATCGCTGGATTTGTCAAGTAAACCGGCCTGCCTTATTAATGGATATGTTTTCTGTACTTGCTGATAGCAGAATTCCAGGGTGATAGTGTCCTGGGCTGCAAGCTGGTTTATGCCGGTACCCCAAAGAAAAAGTGCCGATATGCAGGTAAGTTTAAATAAAGCTTTTATCCTTTTCATATCCTTTCAATGCATTAGCAATAAATGTAGGGACTATTTTTTTTCTCTGTTCCAGAAATATGCCCATTTTATCATCGGGAATTGCAAATATAGACTGGATAAGGGGTTTTGCCACCACCGGAAAAATCACAAGCCCGAGAATGTTAATGTAAAGATGAAGGGGGTCAATATCAAGGCCCATCTCATCTTTTAACTGTTTCTGTACCTGTTCCAGTAAAAGCCCCGGCGAAAGATTCTGTTTAAGGATGATCTCTCTCAGCTGATCGGGTTTGTCCTGAAGGGCATTAATTACAAATTGAATTATATAGGAATGCTTCGAGATGAAGTTGATATAGAAATTGACAAAGATTTCGATTTTGGTCATCAATGTCATTTCCGAGAGAAAGATCTCGTTCAGTTTTAAAGCGATCTGGCCGAAGGTTTCATTGAAAATTTTCTCAAAGAGAGACTCCTTGTTCCTGAAATAGTAGTGCAGCAAAGCTTTGTTGATGCCTGCCAGGTCGGCGATCTCCTGCATCCTTGCACCGTTAAAACCTTTCTGGTGAAACACCTGGCGGGCAGCATCAAGAATCTTAATTTCAGTACTTTGTAAATTATCCATTTAGTTTAACCATTAGGATTAAACATATAATTAAACCAAACGGTCAAAATTACAATATATTTCATAAGCTTCTGCAAATGCTTGAAAATATTTTAAAAAAAATGAAATCAATTTGTTCAATCCAGGGATGGAACCCAGGTAACGGAGTTTCCCTTGGATAAACAATGTCGAGAAGTAAGGTATTAAAAAGCAGGGCTTATTTTGGGATTTTGATCTTTTGTCCCGGTTTCAGGTAAGAGGCATTATTAATGTCGTTCAGCTTTTTGATCTGGGCTACAGTTACGTTGAACTGGTCGGCAAGATCCCAAAGGTTATCACCGGTTTGGATAGTATAATAAAAGTAATGTGTCCCGCCCGGGGATGTCTTTGACGGTTTTGAAGCCTGGGTTTTAGTTGAGGAGGCATTCGATGACGATTGTTTAAACGAACTACCCTGGATCTTTATCTTTTGACCCGCCACGACTTTGGAGGATGAGAGGTTGTTCCAGCTGATTAATTCATTTACAGTTACATTGTATTTGCCTGCTATAAGACCCAGGGATTCTCCCGATTTAACAACATGGATTTTAGGTGAACTCACTTCAGGCTCCGGTTCTGAAGCAGCAAGCTTTACGGTATCCTTATGCTCAACAACAGTTTTTGTTGAATCAGCTTTCGCTGTTATTTCCTGTTTGTGCAGGACTGAATCGGGGATTTTCGGAGCCGAACCGGGTACATAAACGAAGATCTTCTGCTTTGGTTTTACGGCGTTCTTTTTTATATTGTTGAGAGATTTTAATTCCGGGATGCTCATATGGAATTTTTTGGCAATGCTGGCCATTGTTTCACCTTTTTTCACAGTATACTGCTGTGTTTCACGGTAACTGGCATAGATTGCGGCAAGGCTTGCCTCCTCCGACATGGATTTCTTTGTCCTGAAAGCATAAAGGGCAGCTTCATTATTGATGAAATCGCCAATGTACTTTTTCCTGAGTCTTAATTTATAAGGGACTTCAGGAGTGGCCGGAATGACACCTTTTTTGTAGGCCGGGTTCAGAAATGAGATCTCGTCCCAGGGTATGTTCAGCATTTCAGAGAGCTGGTCAAAAGTAAGGGGATGCTTCACGGTAACCGTATCCACTTCGTAATACAATATTCCCGGATCAACAGGATAGATCTTATGCTCATTGGCATAGGCAAGTACATAGCTTGCCGCGATAAAAGCCGGCACATAAGACCTGGTTTCTTTTGGAAGGTAACGCTGAACGGCCCAGAAGTTTTTCATTCCGCCCGACCTTCTTATGGCTTTATTTACATTGCCTGCACCTGAATTATAGGCGGCCAGGGCCAGTGACCAGTTACCGTAAATGTCATAAAGGTCCTGCAAATGTTCACAGGCAGCAATGGTAGCTTTATAAGGATCATAACGGTCATCTACATAGGAGCTTACCTTAAGCCCGTAAACTTTACCTGTGCCATACATGAATTGCCAGAGGCCTTTTGCACCGGCTTTTGAATTAGCTATCGGGTTCAGGGCTGATTCTATTACAGCGAGATATTTTAACTCCAGGGGCATATTGAAACGGTCGAGCTGCTCTTCAAAAAGTGGGAAGTAAACTTCAGACAGACCGAGGATACGTGCAGTGAGTTTACGTTTCCTGACAGAATAAAGTTCGATAAACTTCCTGACCTCATTATTATAAACGTATTCAAAAGGGGAATTTTCATTCATTACAGCTATCCTTGCCGCGTAAACAGAATCGGAGAAATAAGGGATATCCGTTTCGGTGTAGTTGCTCCAGGCCGGATATTTCTGGGCATGGGGAGAGGCTCCGTCGGAAAAAACTTTAAGGTTGGCCAGGCTGTCGAGCATCGCCACAACAGCGTCATCTTCAACAATTTTTACTTTTTTTGCTGTGGTGTCGGAACGAAGGGTGTCTTGGGAAAAAAGGATTTGCGGGCTTATCAGCAATGATATCAGAAAGGAAAATATACAAACAAGCCTCATGCGATTCTTTTAAATAATTTATTATGAATGAATATTTTGCAAAGATATCCTTTTTCTAAAAATTCTCAACATGAATGGTCACTTCTGAATTAACCAGGCTGTGTTTAATATCGGCTTCAATGGTATCGCAAAGATCATGAGCCTCCCTTACTGTAAGGTTTTCATCAAGATTAAGATGAAAATCAACGTATCTGAAATTTCCTGCCCTGCGAGTGCGCAGGTCGTGATATTTAATGTTTTCTTTGCAATAACCGTCGATGATCTTTCGTATCATCATCATCTCTTCAGGTTCCAGGGATTCATCGAGAAGGGGTTTATAGGCCTTTATGAGCAATGAATATGATTCCTTAAGGATGAGCATGCTCACGAGTATGGCTACAATCGGGTCAAGGATATGGTAACCCGTAATCCATATAAGCCCTAATCCTGCTGCAACACCCAAAGAGGTGTATATATCAGCCTTAAGGTGAAGCGCATCGGCTTCGAGTGCTATGGAGCCCGTGGACTTTGCAATTTTATAAAGGTACCACGACACCCCTGAATTCACTGCAGCTGAAAAACACATCACTGCAAAACCCAGTCCAAGCGTTTCAAGCTCTGCAGGTTTTAGGAGTTTATGGACTGCTTCAAAGATGATCCACACTGCTGCCAAGAAAATCAGAAGCGCTTCGATCACCCCCGAGATGTTCTCGATTTTCCAATGCCCGTAAGGATGCCGTTCGTCGGCAGGCCTGTCGGAAATTCTTACCGAAACATAGGCTATGACGGCAGCCAGGAGATCCATAAAGGAATGGATGGCTTCGGAAATAATGGACACAGAACCGCTGATAATACCCGCTGTGAGTTTCAGTACAATAAGAAGGGTATTGGAAAAAACAGACAGGCTTGCAGCCTTTGTTTTCCGGCTCATCAATTAAGATTTTAAGCAAAGGTAATGATTCGGGCGGAAGGTTAAATTGTTAAATTTGTCATATTAATACACTCCTTATGAAACCCTTCAGCTTGTTGCTTGTTTGCCTCCTCCTCTTTTCAGGCATCTTGGCAGCCCAGGACACTGTTGTAAAAGCCCCTTACAGGTTGACCCATGAAATGTCGCCCGAAGAATTACTGCATAAAAGCGAGATCGGCAAAACCTTTGTTGAAACGAACCCTCCTGCAGGTCCGGTAAGGAATGTGGAGGAGTTCGGACGCATGCAGGGCGCTCTGGTAAGGTATCCGTTTGGCATACCAATCTCCCTTATCAAGGAAATGGCGGCGAATGTTACGCTTACAACCATTGTGGCAAACACTTCACAACAAACCACGGTGCTGAATTTATATGCAAGCAACGGGGTCGACACCAGCCATTGCAATTTTCTGATTGCGCCCACCGACTCTTACTGGACAAGGGATTATGGTCCATGGTTTGAATCCGACAGTTCAAACCATATCGGCATCATCGATTTCCCATATAACCGTCCGCGTCCCAACGATGACGAGATACCTAAACGGGTTGCCGAGATGCTTGGAATACAATGGTATGGGATGAACCTGATTTCTACAGGGGGCGATTACATGACCGACGGGATGGGTGTTGCTGCTTCCACTGAACTTATCTGGAACGAGAACCCCACTTTATCGCATGACCAGGTTGCCCTTAAAGTTCATGATTACCTGGGTATTGAAAATTTCCAGGTGGTACCCGACCCGAATATAAATACCACGATAGACCATATAGATTGCTGGGGCAAATTCCTTGCACCCGACAAGATCCTGATAAGGAAAGTGGACCCGTCCAATGCCTGTTACACTGCACTTGAGTCAGCTGCCTCATACTGGGCCACGCAAACCTGTTCGTATGGCTACAATTACAAGGTGTACAGGGTTATGACACCCAATGATGAGCCTTATTCAAATTCGGTGATCCTGAACAGCAAGGTCCTGATCCCGTTTATGAATTCAAACTGGGATGACAGTGCCAAAGCTGCCTATGAAGCGGCTATGCCGGGGTACACCGTAACGGGTTTCCTGGCCCAGTCCTCGACCCCATGGCTGTCGACCGATGCCCTGCACTGCCGGGTAATGGGGATAGCAGATATCGGGCTGCTGTATATCAAACACATACCATTATCGGGGACCCAGCCCTGCGATATGAATTATGTTATAAATGCCGATCTTATCGTATGCAGTGGTTCTGTGGTGAAACCGGATTCGGTGCTGATCTGGTACAGGGTCAATAACGGATCCTACCAGGCAGTCCATATGTCAAACACTTCAGCTAACCATTACAAAGGTATTATTCCCAGGCAGCCGGCAGGCAGCACTGTTAACTATTACCTGTTCGCCGCCGACCAGTCTGACCGAAGGGAAACTGCCCCTTTCATTGGGGCTGCCGATCCTTTTACATTCATGACTGATTATACAAATATTGTACCTGTGCCCGATACTTTGTGGTTTATCACCCCTACCGATGCACTGGGGGGGAAAGTGACGCATTTGCATAATTACATGGTATCTGCTGTTGAGCTTCAGGATGTTCAGATGTACAGCGGAGGCTGGCCGATGTGGTATGTTGATTCTATAACTACACATACCTTCCCATATGATGTAAACCCTGGAGATTCAGTATATATCAGGGTAAGGATGGATTTACCAACAGATCGCTACACCGGTACATTCATCATTGACACATTGAATTATACTACTTCATTGGGGCCTAGACTTGTAATACTGATGATCAATCCCCAGTTACTCGGAGGGATCGGTGAGCCAGGAAAAGCTGGTTTGCTGGGAAATAATTTCCCTAACCCATTCCCGGCAGCAACTTCGATACCATTCAGGCTTCCCCTGCAGGAAAATACCGAGCTTGGCATTTATGACCTTGACGGGAAACTGGTCAGGCTTATCTTTTCGGGACCTTTAGGCGAAGGGGACCATGTATTTACATGGGACGGAACGGCTAATACGGGGAATAAGGTTGCCCCGGGGATTTACCTGTACAGGCTTACAACCGATAAAGAAGTTGCAGTTAAACGGATGATTCTTATTCGCTGATCCTTTTTTCGGGCCTCATCTGTGGGAAGAAAAGCACATCCTGTATGGATGTCTGGTTTGTCATGATCATGGCAAGACGGTCAATCCCAATACCCAGTCCCGAAGTCGGCGGCATGGCAAATTCCAGGGAGCGAAGGAAGTCCTCATCCAGCACCATGGATTCATCATCACCGCGTTTACCAAGTTCCAGCTGGGACTCGAACCTTTCCCTCTGGTCGATGGGATCGTTGAGTTCCGAGAAGGCATTGCAAAGTTCCTTGCCGTTGCATATAGCCTCAAACCTTTCAACAAGCCCGGGTTTGCTGCGGTGTTTCTTTGCCAGGGGTGACATTTCAACAGGGTAATCGGTGATAAAAGTTGGCTGAACAAGGTTCGGCTCGCATTTCTCGCCAAAGATCTGGTCGATGATCTTCCCCTTGGCCATAGTTTTATCAATAGGGACATCAAGCTGTTTGGCAATGGCAACCAGCTCATCCTCCGACCTCCCATCAATCTCAATGCCGGTATAATGTTTTATCACTTCAAACATGGTGAAGCGTTTCCAGGGGCGTTTGAAGTCGATGAGTTTATCGCCGACCTGCACCTCGGTCTTTCCGTGAAGATCAAGGGCTATCTTCTCGACCATTTCTTCAACGAGTTCCATCATCCATTCATAATCCTTATAAGCCACGTAAAGCTCCATCTGGGTGAACTCGGGATTGTGAAAACGATCCATCCCCTCGTTGCGGAAATCCTTTGAGAATTCATAAACCCCGTCAAACCCGCCAACGATAAGCCGTTTGAGGTAGAGCTCGTTGGCAATACGCAGGTAAAGGGTCATGTCGAGTGAATTGTGATGGGTCTTGAACGGCCTGGCCGCAGCTCCACCGTAAAGAGGCTGCAAAACAGGGGTTTCAACTTCAAGGTAGGATTTGCTGTCGAGGAACTGCCGCATGGAATTCACAAGCCGGGTCCGTTTGATGAAGACCTCCCTCACCTGGGGATTCACTATCATGTCAACATAGCGCTGGCGGTACCTCTGTTCGGGATCGGTAAAGGCATCAAAAACTTCCCCGTCTTTTTCCTTTACAATGGGCAGCACCCTGAGCGATTTGGAAAGCAGTTTAAGGCTGCTCACATGGATGGATATCTCGCCCATCTGGGTTATAAAAACATAGCCAGTGACACCAATGATATCGCCTATATCGAGAAGGCGCTTAAAAACCGTATTGTACATGGTTTTATCCTCGCCTGTACAGATCTCGTCGCGCTTTATGTAAAGCTGGATGCGCCCGGCAGAATCCTGTAATTCGGCAAATGATGCGGCTCCCATGATCCTGCGGGTCATGATGCGGCCTGCAATGCTTATATTCCGGTAAAGTGAATTATCGGCAGGATAATTCTGTTTTATTTCAACTGAAGTTACGTTTACCGGGAATGTTTCGGGAGGATATGGATTGATACCGAGCCTTACAAGTTCATGTAATGAATCACGCCGGATTTGTTCCTGCTCGGAAAGGGAAATTTGCATATGCTTGATTTTTCGGCAAAGATACTGATTTACGACAAACGGGCTTCGGTTCGGCCGCTTACCTTTACTGCCTGAATGCGGAAACATTGTTTATGCCAGTACCGAATGCAGTATGTGATGGGAGTTCATCGGTTTAAAGCCCGGAAGATGTATCTGGTAGTATAAGAGCAGGGAATCGAGGAGAGATCTTCGCACTGCAGGTTTGAAATGCAGAGACGACTGGTTTTCAATAGGGGTTGTGATGAGGGAATGGAAAAATTTGCCGTGATCCGGAATCACATAAGCATCTTTTTCAGGGACAACTGCCTGGAACTGGCTTTCATTAAGATTAAAAACCGGTTTATTCTCAGAGTATTCCGGCTGGGGATGTATGCCCAGGAAATGAGTCAGTTCGGCTGTAAAAACGAGAGGGAAGCAGTTCAGGCTGTTTTCGCTGCAGTCGAGCAAAAGACAGGACTTCCAAAGGTAATCGAATAATTCCCGGTTTGCTTCCTCTTCCCTGATTGATTTATAAAGGAGTTCATTGATAAAAAGGGCGATAGAGATTTTACGGATATCGAACGGTATGCTTATGTAAGGCTGAAACAGCCTGACTTCCTTTGATGTATGCAGGCTGGTTTTTTCTTTCAGGTTGGCTACTACCTCCAGGAGGGTAAGCGGCTGGAAAAGTCCTGCTTTTGTTTTTGACTTCGGATTGCGGATCCCTTTGAAAAGGTATGACTGCAATCCGCGGGCCTCGGTATAAATGCGGACGATGATACTGGTTTCGGAGTATTTTAAGGAATGAAGTACGATGCCTTTTGTGGTTACAAGCATCAGTTGATCACCAGGATCTTTGTTACAACTTTATCACTGCCGGTCTCATTGGAGGCAAAAACCAGGTAAACCCCGGTATGTACTTTATGCCCATCCATGGTGGTTCCGTCCCAAACAGCTTGTCCGCCTTCGGCTTTGCCTGTAAAGACCAGCCTCCCGCTAATGTCGGTGATACGGATCTGGGCATTGGCAAGCAGGCCTTTAACTGCAATATATCCCTGGTATCCTTCACGAACAGGGTTGGGATAGGCATATACATTCCCAAAGGCATCAGTGCCATCGGTGGCTGTTCCTTTATAAGAGATCACTCCTTTATCGGTTCCGAAATATATTTCGCCGGTAACCTGGTTGATCGCAATGGAACTTACCCTGTCGGACAGCAGGGGGCTGTTTTCGGCAGTAAAATGAAGCACCTGTTTTGTACCGTCGGCCGAGAAAAGATAAGCTCCTCCGCGGTCGGTCCCCATCCATTTACGGTTGGCGCCGTCAACGGCTATGGCATTTACCTGCTCACCTTCCAGGAGATACTGTACATATAGTCCCTGCTGCACAAGGGGCCACTGGCAATCGGAGGGATTAGCCGAGAAGAGATCGTCGGGGCTGTAAAACACCCCAACCCCGTTTTCGGTTCCAACCCAGACCTCACCGTTTTTATCTTCAGCCATGGAGAAGGCTATGCTGCCCGGAAGATTACCGTCCCCAACAGTGTTTCCCAGCTTCCTTGCATTATCGTCGCTGGGGTTATCAGGAGTGCCGTTATCGGTAAATACCAGGATGGCATTTGAATTCAGGGTCCCGTAACGCATCTGCATCCACACCTGGTCGTAACGGGTGACTATGAGCTGCCCAAGATCGGATTCGTTGTTGATGGTAATGTTATAACCCGTCCACTGATTACCTCTTTTAAGGGAAAGACATGAATCTGTATGAGTACATACAACCCAAAGGTTGCCATGGGTATCAAAGGCTGAGCCACCTACACGGATAAGGCCGGTATCTCCCACTGAATGGTGGTGTAGCTTACTGTTTTTTTCTGTATATCTATTAGTCAATGCACCGTCGTAAAATTCAAGAAGGCCATATCCCCAAGTAGCAGCATAAATCCTTTTCGGGTCCGAAGGGTCGGCAGTTACCGAAACTATATTATTGTAATTATCCAAAGCAGGGACATTGGCCCCTGAAATGTTCTGCCATTTTGAATCGTCAAAATGATAAATCTGCGCAGGATTGAAAACCGGGTTGTACGAAGCGTCATAACCTCCGGGGGAGATGTAAAGATCATTGCCCAGGGTGCTCATGCTGAAAACGTTGGCAGTAAGCGGGCCGCTGAGATTATAGGTTGTAACCTGGTCTGAATTCATAGGATTGCTCACAAGACCCGAATATGAATCGGCAATCCAGATCGTTTGGTTCCTGTCGCAGATGGCATCCTGGGGGAAAGCCCCGGCACCGGGATAACCGTTTATTGTCTTCAGTTTGGTAAAGGAAGGATCAAAAATAACGATAGAATTTTTATAAGTCACCACAAGAACATTATACATGCTGTTCAGGTTTATACCTACATAGGATTCCCCGTTGATCCATGCCGACCATTGCCTGTTGTATGTATACAAAGTATCCTGGCCGTTTGTCCTTTGTTTATTAACCACCACTTTGCCCGAAAAATTTGTTATTGTATTGTATTCCAGGGTGGTATCCATGCGTGAATCTTTTTTCCATACAGCATAATTAGCCAGGTTCGGATCTTTATACCAGGCTTTGTATAAGCCTTTTTCAGTGGCCGCCCAAAGGGTATCGTTATCATCCTTGACCATGCTCAGAACATTAACCTGGGTGCCTCCGTTGCCGATGTAATAGGTTTCTTTTATCTCCTGTTTTACGAGGTCAAGGACTACGATCCCGAAACCGCATTGCAGGTATGCCATGTTTTCAAGGCAGTAAATACTGTTAATGGTTTTATTCCCCAGTATGGTTTTCCTGTAAATGTCGGATATGTTGATGATAACATTATTCTGGATAAGGTCTATGTTCGCGTCGGAGTATCCGATGATAAGGGTTTTTGTGGAGGTATTATAAGCCAGGCAACTGATCCCGATATCGGAAAGCCCCTGTATTTTAGTGATCCTGGTTACGCTGTTGTCGTCTTTATCAAAATAAAAAATTGCATAGGGTGTGGAAGTATAGATCCGGTTTCCGGCTTCAGCTACAGAGTTGCAGTAATAGTAAGGAAGTTCGTCTCTCCATTGTCCGATAGGGATAGAAGAGCTCTGGGCCGAAAGGGATGCAGGATACAGGATGCAGGTCAGAAAAAAAAGTCTGAATATTTTCATACGACAGGGATATGGATCGATACATTAAACCGTGGTTTAAAAGTAACTGATTTTTTCAGGATTTATTGCAGGAATCAGGGGAAATCAGAGGATCATTCCTGCGGCAACTGTTTCATTGGTAGCTTCGTCGATCAGGATGAGGCTTCCGGTTTGCCTGTTGGTGGTATAGGGGTCAAAGAACAGGGGTTTGGTTGTACGCACGTGGATCCTTCCTATTTCATTCATAGCCAGGCTTGTGCGTTCATGTATCTGTTCAAGAGTATTAATGTTCAGAACAAAATCAATATGGGAGATAAGGCAGCGTACATCCCTGGTATTATGTTTAAGGGCATATTTGCCGTTGATCCGGAGAGGTCTCTGGTTCATCCAGCAAATCATGCAGTCAAATTCAGATGCGGATTTTGGCAGTGAAGCCGTACCGGCTATCAGATCACCCCGGCTGATATCAATATCATCTTCGAGCAGAAGGGTCACGCTCATGGGAGGGAAAGCCTCATCAACCGGGCCATTGAAGGTGTCGATCATGCGGATCCTGGATTTCATCCCGGCCGGGAGAACCATTACTTCATCTCCGGGATGGAAGATGCCCCCGGCAATCCTTCCTGCATAGCCCCTGTAATCATGGTACTTATCCGATTCGGGACGTATCACGTACTGCACCGGGAAGCGCTGGTTGACCATGTCGTGGTCCTTGTCAATGGGAATGGTTTCAAGGGTTTCAAGCAGGGTGGTATCCTTGTACCAATCCATATTCAGGGAGGGTTTCACCACGTTATCCCCCTTGAGGGCGCTTATGGGGATGAATCTCAGGTCTTCGCCGGGAAGGACTTTCGCAACAAATGCATTAAAGTCGGCTTTGATCTTTTCAAAAACGTCCTGCCGGTATTCGAGAAGGTCCATTTTATTGATGCAGACGACAATGTGCGGGATGCCGAGAAGGTAAGCAATATAAGCGTGGCGATAGGTTTGTTCGATCACCCCGTTGCGGGCATCGATGAGTATGATGGCGGCATTGGCCGTAGAAGCCCCTGTAACCATATTCCTTGTATACTGAATATGCCCGGGGGTATCGGCAATGATGAATTTGCGGTTTGGAGTGGCAAAATACCGGTAGGCGACGTCTATGGTAATCCCCTGTTCTCGTTCGGCCCTGAGGCCGTCGGTAAAAAGGGCCAGGTTAAGGTGTTCGCTCCCTTTCTGGACACTGGCAAGTTTTACAGCATCAAGCTGGTCCTCGAAGATCGATTTGCTGTCGTACAGCAACCTTCCGATCAGGGTGCTTTTCCCGTCGTCAACACTACCGGCGGTGGTAAACCGTAGCAGCTGCATGCCAAGATAGCCCTTGCTTGAGAATTTGGTATCGGAAGTCGCTGTCATCTTATTCTCTTATTTGTACATGGTACATTGTACATTAAAAATACCCTTCTTTTTTCCTGTCTTCCATTGCCGCATCGGAGCGCTTGTCGTCGTAACGTCCACCCCGCTCGGTCACCCTTGTCGCCGCTATTTCCTGTATGATATCGGCGAGGTTATCCGCAGTCGATAACACTAATCCTGTACAGGAGATATCGCCGACGGTACGGCAGCGGACATGCAGTTTTTCGGCTTTTTCCGTTGGTTTCATGGCCATGAAGGGTGCTTTGGCGAGCCAGATCCCGTCGCGGAAGAAGACTTCCCTCTCATGGGTGAAATACAGGCTGGGGAGTTCGATATTTTCCTGCAGTATGTACTGCCATACATCCATTTCGGTCCAGTTGCTTATGGGGAAAACACGGAAATGCTCGCCCATTCTCTTTTTCCCGTTGAAGATGTTCCAAAGTTCGGGCCTCTGGTTTTTGGGGTCCCACTGTCCGAATTCATCCCTGTGTGAGAAAAACCTTTCCTTGGCCCGGGCTTTCTCCTCGTCCCTACGCCCGCCTCCGATGGCGGCGTCAAATTTGAATTTCTCGATAGTGTCGAGAAGGGTCACCGTTTGAAGAACATTGCGGCTGGCGTTGATGCCTTTTTCTTCAACAACCCTTCCTGTGTCAATGGATTCCTGAACCGATCCTACGACCAGCCGTGCATTGAACTTTTTCACCAGCTCATCGCGGAAAGTAATGGCTTCCTCGAAATTATGGCCGGTATCAATATGTACAAGGGGAAACGGGATGGAAGCAGGGTGGAATGCTTTCCTTGAAAGGTGGACCAAAACGATGGAATCCTTTCCGCCCGAAAAAAGCAGGGCGGGCCGTTCAAACTGTGCGGCTACTTCACGAAGGATATAAATGGCTTCCGACTCAAGCTCCTGGAGATGCGTAAAATTGTAATCCTTCATTCTGTTCCTTCAGGCTTATGCTTTGCCGAAAATTTTCTGCAGAGTTGATTTTTTCTTCTTAGAGCTTTCCTTGTCGTCAGAATAGTAGCCGTAACCATAACCATAGCCGTAGCCGTAACCATAACCGTAGCCGTAACCGTAACCATAGCCGTAACCGTAACCATAGCCGTAGCCATAACCATACGAGCTCCGGGTAAGTTTAACGTCATTGACAAGGATAGCCAGGCCGGGGATGTTCCGTTTTTCCATGTCCTTGATAATGCTGGCAAAAATCTTTTTATTGGTATAGTTCTGCCTTACAAGGAAAAGGTTGGCATCGGCATGTTTCATCAGAAGGAAGGCATCCGTTACCAGGCCTACCGGAGGAGTGTCGATGATGATGTAGTCGTAAATTTCCTTAAGCCTGGTGAACATCTCGGTACATTTGTCCGAAGCGATCAGTTCGGCGGGATTCGGCGGCACCGGGCCTGCCATGATGATATCCAGGTTTTCAATTCCCGAGAACTGTATGATGTCCTCTATCTTGCTTTTATTGATGAGGTAGGAAGAGATGCCCTCGGCATTGGTAAGGCCGAAATCCTGGTAGATCTTGGGTTTGCGGAGGTCAAAGCCCATAAGAAGGGTCTTTTTGCCGTACATGGCATAGATTGAAGCCAGGTTTATCGATGTGAATGTTTTTCCGGCGCTCACCATATCGGCTGTGACCAGGATGGCGAACCTTTCTTTGCCTTGAAGGAGGTACTGGAGGTTTGTACGCACCGATCTGAAGGACTCGGCGATGGTTGATTTAGGGGAATCGATAACAACCACTTCGCTTTTTTTATCGGAATGAATGACATGCCCGACAATGGGCAGTTTCGTGATCCTTTCGATATCTTCCCTCTCCATGATCTTGTCGTTGAAATAATCCTTCCCTAGAATGTAGATTATAGGAAGGATGATCCCGAGGATGAGGGCGATGATGAAATTCAGGCTTTTCTTGGGGAAGACAGGGCTTGTTCCTCCCATGGCTGCATCCACAACTTCATTGTCGGAAAGGTTGGATGCCTGGGTGATCTGGGCTTCCGAACGTTTTTGCATCAGGAAGGTATAGATGGCATCGGTAAGTTTGAACCTGCGTTCAATGCCGAAAAGAACACGCTGTGTTTCGGGCAGGGTGTTGATCTTTGAAGTGTACAGCGACACCCGGTCGTTGATCTCCTTAAGGGCGATGTTGTTCGTATTGATTGCGCTTTTTATATTCTCAACCAGGGCGTTTTTAATTGTGGCGATCTGCTGGTCGATGGAGAGCAGTGAGGGGTTTTTGCCTTTGGAGTACTGTGATATCTCGGTACGCTTCGTGTAGAGGTCGGTAAGCTTCATCGTAAGGTCGTTGAGCATAGGGTTCTCAACACCCATGGAAGCCGGAACCACCAACTCATCCAGTTTCTGGTTTCTCTCCAGGTATTGTGCAAGATTGGTCAGATATTTCGACTGAACCATTAACACTGCTTTTTCATCCTGCAGGTCCATCATCTTTTCAAAAACCTGTTTTGTTACATCATCCAGGTTCATGATCTCCTTGTTGGTACGGAAGACCTCAAGGGCTTTTTCGGTTGAATGAAGGGTATCGCTGATATCCTGGAGCTCGCTGTCAATGAATTTGATAGTGCGGCCTGCTACCAGATTTTTACGTTCCAGGTCCTTGGCCAGGTATTCCCTTGAGAGTGCATTTAAAAAGTCCACCAGCTTGTTCACATTCCCGCCCTTGAGCTTCAGTTCAACGATGGAGGCTTCCTTGTTGATGGGCTCAATGCTGAAGCCTTTAAACTGGGTCACCAGGGATTCATAATCGTTGATTTCGAAAAAGAAGGAACGGCTGAAGTCTTTCTGGACGTTGAACATCGGGGTAAGGAGCACCCTGAACCGGAAATTATCACCCTGCACCCATCTTCCAAATTCATAGGTTTCATCAACTGCTACGCGTTCTTTGCGCCCGGCGATCTTTTCACTTTTTGAGAAATTGTAAAATTTAATGTCTTCTTCCTTGGCTTCAAGCCGGTATTTATCCTTTGAACTTATCGAAACATTGAACCGCATATTGACAGGCTGGGGATACAGGGTGTCAAATTCGACGGTAAAGGGCGTTTCCCTGTAAAGCTCCTTGCTGATGAAATTCTCCTCGCTGTAGTAGGAAATCTCGAATCCTATTTTTCGGATGGTACGGTAAGTGAGGGTATAGGAAGATAAAACCCCGATCTCGTTCTGCAGGTTCTGCATATTATTGAGACCGCCCAGCCCCATGATACTCTGGGCGCTGAGTTTATTCTCTGATTTGTCCTTTATGAGGATGGAAGTCTTGACTTCATAAACAGGACTGGTATATTTATTGAATATAAATGCAATGATCAAAGCAATGAATACTGTGATCGCAAAGAAATACCAGTAACGGTAAAATTTAAAAAGCAGAACTTTATAGTCGACCGACTGTTGTTGCTGCTGTAATTCCTGGAGATTATCGTTCACAAAAAAGGGATTTAAGAATTACAAAGTCTTAGCATAAGTCACTAATAAAAGGCCTGCCGAAATACCAGCAAGCACAATAGCCCAGGGGAAGGTGGACCCGAAACCCCAACGTTTGTATGACAGGGGCTGGATATAAATAATATCATTAGGCTGGAGATAGTACTGGTCAGATTTCAAAAAATTATCTGAAGTAATATCCAGTTTATATATCCTTGACCCTTGAGGTTCCAAACGTATTAAAACAGCCTTTTTTCTGTTTCCGAAATCTGTAAGGTCGTTGGCCAGTGAAATTGCCTCGAAGAAATTGATCTTGTCCTGGTAAATTGTAAATTCTCCCGGGTGGTTCACTTCACCCAGTATAGTTATTTTAAAATTGACCATTTTCACAACCACCACGGTCTCCTTCAGGTATTCATCCACCAGTTTCTGAAGTACGTCTTTAACCTGCAAAGCGGTAAGGTCTTTGATCATCACCTTCCCAACAATAGGAAAATCAATATACCCATCGGGACTTACCGAATAAGAGTTCAGATAAATACTGGCATCGTTGGCATAGTCATTATAACCATTGGAAGCACTTGTTTGCTTGTTAAAAAAAAGATTACTCTTTTCATCAAGTGTGAACAGCTTGATGTACAAATTATCCCTTGGCTGTATTTTATAATCAGGAGGATGTTTATGCGCGTAAACGCTTGCTGTGTCCTTTTCCTGTTGTTTCTGCAGGTAAAGGATTTTTTTCTGGGGAACACAGGAGGAAAATACTATAGTAATCACAAGGAGCAGGAAAGCTACTTTGTTAAGCAGTTTTAAGGGTTGCTTCATAGGTGCCGGGAATTGAGCGTGCAAAATTAAGGAATTTCAGGCAAAACTAATAAAATGCAGGAAACATCCTAAAATTTTCATGACAAAATAAGACATAGGATGCGGGATGCAGGATTTCAGATGGTTGATAATCAACGCGTAAAGAGATTATACGGCCTCCCCTATCAAAGTGGCCGAAGTGACCCTTTTTACCTGCACATTGACATATTCGCCCGGTTTTTGGGCTGTTTTCAGAAATACAACTACCTTGTTTTGTGAGTTCCTGCCAAAGTATTGTTTATCGGAACGTTTGGATTCTCCTTCAATGAGAACTTCGAAAATTTCCCCCAGGTCCCTGTGGTTGCTGGCCGAAGAAAGCTCATGCTGCAACTCGATGATCTCCCTTAGCCTTCTTTCCTTTACCCCGGCAGGCACATTGTCTTTGTAATGGTCCGCTGCAAGGGTTTGGGGCCTTTCGGAGTATTTGAATGTAAATGCAGAATCGAACCCTGCTTCCTGCATCAGTTCAAGGGTTTGCTTATGATCCGATTCTGTTTCATCGCAGAACCCCGTAATGATATCCGTTGAGATTGTGCATCCGGGGATCAGGCTGCGGATAGCCCTGATCTTTTCAAGGTATTCCTCTCGGCTGTATTTCCGGTTCATTTTATCCAGAACAGCATTGCTGCCGCTTTGAACAGGCAGGTGTATAGCTTTACAGATGTTGGGATATGATGCAATGGTTTTGATCAGTTCAGAGCCTAAATCTTTCGGGTGTGATGTGGCAAAGCGGACCCTAAGCTGTGAATCGAGACCCGCGATCTGTTCAAGAAGCCCGGGAAAGTTCATGGTTTCAGCTCCTTCATTCCAGCAATAGGAGTTCACATTTTGCCCAAGCAGCGTTACTTCCCTGAACCCCTGTAGAAATATGTCTTTCGCTTCGCGGATTACGGATTTCGGATCCCGGCTGCGCTCCTGTCCGCGGGCATAAGGAACCACGCAATAAGAACAGAAATTCTCACATCCCCGCATGATGGAAATGAAAGCCGATACCCCGTTGGAATCAAGTCTTATCGGGTTGATATCCGCGTAAGTCTCATCCGCCGAAAGAATAATATCAATAGCTTTCTGCCCTGAATCAACTTTGCCGAGCAGCTCTGGCAGATGCCGGTATGAATCAGGGCCGGCAATCAGGTCGAGAAGCTGTTCCACCTCCATCAGGGCTGTTTTGGTACGTTCGGCCATGCATCCTAAAAGGCCGATGGTAAGGCCGGGATTTTTCTTTTTCAGGGAACGAAAGTAATGCAGACGTTTCCTAACCCTGTCTTCGGCATGTTCTCTTATGGAACATGTATTCAGCAATACAATATCAGCAGTAAGAAGATCATCGGAAGCCTCAAACCCCTCATTTGAAAGTATGGAGGCAACGATCTCACTGTCAGAGAAATTCATTTGGCAGCCGTAGGTTTCTATAAAGAATTTTCGATTTTTATTTTCAATCATATATCACCTTTTCCGTATTGGCGGATTAAGGATTAAAATGGGCACAAAGGTACGTATTATGTTAATTGTAGTACTTTTGTACCCGGATTTGGAAAATGAAATCCGATACTTCTATGACGAAAAACTTAGTGATTGTTGAGTCTCCCGCGAAAGCAAAGACCATTGGAGGATTCCTTGGGAGCGATTTTACAGTGAGATCATGCATGGGGCATGTTGCGGATCTGTCAAAAAAGGATCTGGGGGTTGATGTGGATCATGGTTTTGAACCGAAATACATTGTTTCTCCTGATAAAAAGAAGATAGTAGGGGAGCTCAAAAAACTTGCCCAGGATAGCGATATGATCTGGCTTGCGTCTGACGAGGACCGCGAGGGTGAGGCCATTGCATGGCATCTCATGGAGACCTTGGGACTGAAAAAGGAAAAGACGCAACGCATTGCTTTTCATGAAATTACAAAATCGGCTATACTGGAAGCCATTGAAAAGCCCAGGGATCTTGATATGAACCTGGTAGATGCCCAGCAGGCGCGCAGGGTACTTGACAGGCTGGTGGGGTTTGAACTTTCTCCCCTTCTCTGGAAAAAGATAAAACCTTCCTTATCTGCAGGCAGGGTTCAGTCGGTGGCTGTAAGGCTTATCGTTGAACGCGAAGAGGAGATCAGGAATTTCAGTTCTGTTTCATCTTACCGTATCACGGGGGATTTCATAGTCCAGGAAGGAAAGAAACTTAAATCGGTCAATGCGGAACTCAACAAAAGATTCCAGTCGAAAGAGGAAGCACTGGACTTTCTGAAACGCTGTATGAATGTCAGGTATACTGTAGAAGATGTGGAGACGAAGCCGGCAAAGAAATCACCGGCGCCCCCTTTCACCACCTCGACCCTGCAGCAGGAAGCATCGCGAAAGCTTGGTTTTTCAGTTGCCAACACCATGAGGGTTGCCCAGGAACTGTATGAATCAGGTAAGATAACCTATATGAGGACCGACTCGGTGAATCTTTCCGACATGGCCATTGCCATGGCAAAGCAGGAAGTAAGCACAACTTTCGGTGAAGAGTATGTGAAAACCCGCAGGTACGCCACCAAGACCAAGGGTGCCCAGGAAGCTCATGAGGCAATCCGCCCCACATACATGAGCAATAAGTCAATTGAAGGTGATCGTTCGGGTAAACGGTTGTATGACCTGATATGGAAACGCACCATTGCTTCCCAGATGGCTGATGCCGAACTTGAAAAAACTGTTGTCACCATTGGGATATCAGGGATTAACGAAAGGTTTGTTGCCAGGGGAGAAGTGATCCGTTTCGACGGTTTCCTAAAAGTGTATATGGAATCTTCGGATGATGAAAACTCCGATAATGGTGAAGGTGTACTTCCTCCATTAAAAACCGGGGAACAGCTTTCGATGCGTGAAATGACCGCCCAGCAAAAATTCACCCAGCAGCCTTCCCGGTATACTGAAGCAACCCTGGTGAAGAAGCTTGAAGAACTTGGGATAGGACGTCCATCAACCTATGCCCCTATCATCTCCACCATCCAGAAAAGAGAATATGTACTTAAGGAAGACCGGCCGGGGGTTCAGCGGACTTACGATTTCATCAGCCTGAAAGACAGTACTATTAAGGAAGAGACCAAAACTGAAACCGTAGGGTTTGAAAAAGCAAAATTATTCCCAACCGATATTGGTGCACTGGTGACAGGTTTCCTGGTTCAGAATTTTGACAACATCATGGACTACAATTTCACGGCCACGGTTGAAGAAGAATTTGATGTGATCGCCGAAGGCAAGCTTGCCTGGAAGGACATGCTGAAAGAGTTTTATTTTCCATTCCATGAAAGAATTTCAGGAACAATGGAGAGTACGAAAAAGGTGAAGGGGGAAAAACTCCTTGGCACTGATCCCGCAACCGGATTGAATGTTTATGTGAAGATTGGCAGGTTCGGGCCTATGGCCCAGCTCGGTGAGTCTGACAATGAACAAAAACCCAGATTTGCTGCCCTGAAAAAAGGACAGAGTATCGATACCATAAACCTGGAAGATACCCTGGACCTGTTCAAGCTTCCAAGATCGCTTGGCGATTTTGAAGGAACCGAGGTCATTGTTTCTGCCGGTAAGTTCGGGCCCTATGTTAAGCATAAATCAGCTTTCTTTTCACTCCCTGTTTCCGATGACCCGCTGAACGTGGTCCTGGCCAGGGCTATTGAGATTATACAGTCAAAAAGGAGTGAAGACATTAAGAAAGTGATCAGGGAATATACCGAGGATAAAGACCTTAAAGTGTTGAATGGCAGGTATGGGCCGTATATCTCGTTTAAAAAGGAAAATTATAAGATCCCGAAAGGAAAAACTGCCGCGGACCTCACATATGAAGACGTTAAAGGAATAATCGCTTCCGGCGAACCGACGAAATCCAAATCCAAAAAGAAAAAATAAGGACCATGGACATCTCGACCTTTTTTTCACCAATCGACTTAACCGAAATCCAGGTTACCGATGAAGAACAGGGGCAGCAGCGCCTCGGCAATGTCATCGGGATCTATTCTGAAGCTGGTAATTTCCCTGACTTTACGACTGCCGATCTTGCGATCATCGGAGTGAAAGAAGACCGGAATGCGGTTGGAAATGAAGGTTGCGACCTTGCACCCGACAGCGTGAGGCAGTATTTATATAAGCTTTTCCCGGGCCCATATCCCAATAAGATCGTCGACCTTGGAAATATCAGGAAAGGCTTTTCGCCCAGCGATACCTATTTTGCACTGAGCAGTACCATAGCCGAACTGATTAACAATAATGTGCTGCCGGTAGTCATCGGGGGGGGGCAGGACCTCACTTTCGCAAATTATAAAGCATATGAAAGCCTTGGGCAAATCATCAATATAGTGGCCATTGACCCTATGTTCGACCTTGGTAAGACCGAAAACGAACTGGATTCACAATCATTCCTGAGCAGCATCATCCTTCACCAGCCTAATTATCTCTTTAATTATGCCAATATAGGCTACCAGAGTTATTTCATCGACCAGGACGCCCTGAAACTGATGAAGAACCTGTTCTTTGATACTTACAGGATTGGCATTGTAAGGGAAAGCCTGGAGGAAGTTGAACCCATTGTTCGCAATGCCGATTTACTGAGTTTTGATATATCATCGGTAAGGCATTCCGATGCCCCCGGTAACGGAAATGCCGGTCCTAACGGGTTCTACGGGGAAGAAGCCTGCCAGATCGTAAGGTATGCCGGCATCAGCGACAAGCTTACTTCCATAGGATTTTATGAAGTAAACCCGAAGTTTGACCACCAGGGGCAAACGGCCCACCTGGTATCGCAGATGATCTGGTATTTTATTGACGGCTTCTATAACAGGGCTCATGATTTCCCCTTTAAAAACGAAGAAGATTACCTGAAATACAGGGTTACTATAACCGACCATAAGGAAGAGATTGTTTTCTTCAAGAGCAAAAAAACTGACCGCTGGTGGATGGAGATCCCTCTTCCTGCGGAGCAGAAAATAAAATATGAAAGGCATTACCTTGTACCTTGTTCATACAAAGACTACCAGCAGGCATGCAACAACGATATACCCGATCGCTGGTGGATGGTGTACCAGAAACTTATGTAAAAAAAGAATATCGAATATTGATCAACGAATATAGAATGTCGAAGTAATTGAATGTTCAATATTCGATATTCTAAAAATCCTATTACTTGATTCTCCCGGGATTCGCTGCTAAAAAGCTCTTCCATCCTGTAAATTTCTTTCCTGTTGAGGGACGTCCGTTCTGGAAGTGATGGCAAACTGCTGCGGCAAGAGCGTCGGTGGCATCAAGGTGTTCGGGAGCTTCTTTCAGGTCCAACAGTCGCTGAAGCATGGCTGCAACCTGTTCCTTGGAGGCCGAGCCCTTACCTGTGATTGACATTTTGATCTTGGTGGGGGAATATTCGAAGATAGGAATGTTGCGGTAAAGAGCCGCAGCGATAGCAATTCCCTGGGCCCTGCCCAATTTGAGCATGCTCTGAACATTTTTGCCGAAAAACTGGGCTTCGATGGCGAGTTCATCGGGTTTATATTGTTCAATAAGCGAAAGGGTCTTCTCGAAAATAATTTTCAGCCTTAGCGGATGGTCATCGTATTTATTTAACTTTAACACTCCCAAGGCAATCATACTGAGCTTGTTGCCCAGGATGCGGATTATACCGTAACCCATAATATTGGTCCCGGGGTCAATTCCAAGAATGATTTTTTCGCGTGGGAGATCAGGCATTTTTACCTTAATTTTGCCGGCATGACAAAGTTATACAAAAGATATAATCTTCTCATACAGCTTGTAATTCTTGTAATTTCCTACTTCTTCATTATTAACCAGGTTTTCTGGAAGCAGGATTTGCCCGCGCTTGCTAAAACCCTTGAAAGCGAACTTGCCTCCTCCAGGTTTGTTGCTGTACTTTCATTGGTATTGGTTTTGATGGTTTTGAACTGGCTGCTGGAAGCTGTGAAATGGAAATACCTGATCTGGAAAATTGAAAAGGTGAGTTTGCTTCAATCGCTTATTGCCGTCCTCACAGGCGTAACCATCAGCTCCTTCACTCCCAACCGCATCGGGGAATACTTCGGCAGGGCATTTATCCTTAAGAAAGCCAGCCATGTTGAAGGGATACTGATAACCGTTTTAGGCAGCATGAGCCAGCTGCTGATCACGATACTTACGGGATCCTTTGCAATGCTTGTCTTTTTACCTTTATTCATGCCTTCGGCCGAATTTATCAGGGGATATCTTTATTATGCCTTAACCGCGATAGTGTTGATATTTGACTTAGTGCTGCTGGGGCTTTTTTTCAATTTATCTTTTCTTTCAACCTGGAAAGAAAAGATACTCAGTAACGGCTTCGGCCGGATTAGGAAATTTTTCAGGGTATTTACCTTCTATTCGAATCGCGAGCTCTGGAGTGTAATGGCCCTGAGCTTTGCAAGGTACATCGTCTTTTCAAGCCAGTATATTTTGCTGCTGTACGTACTTGGGGTTCAGATACCTTTTTACTATGCTTACCTGCTGATATCCATGATCTATTTGGTCATGGCAATCATACCCACGATTGCTCTTACCGAACTGGGCATCAGGGGGTCGGTGGCCATCTATTTTTTTGGTTTTTACTTCACACCTTTGATGACTGCAACGGCCGGGATCAACTTTGGAATCCTCATGGCCTCGGTCATGCTCTGGGTCATTAACCTGGGTGTTCCTGCTGTTGCAGGGAGCATCTTTCTTTTCCGTCTACAGTTCTTCCGTAACAATGAAACCTGAGCTTATATGAGCTTTGACCTGGTATTCGGTTGTATTTTACTGTTGACAGCATTACTGTATTCCCTCATGATACTTGCAATAACCATAGGGGTAATGAAGAAAGGCAGAAACGGCTCAACAGGGAAAGGGATTGGAATGTATTTTTCCCCGGCCCCTGCGGTTAATAAAAATGCCAGCGGTGAAAAGATATCGGTGATCCTGCCGGTACGTAATGAATTTTCGGGCATCACGAACTGCCTGGATGATATAGCGCTTCAGGATTATCCGGTGGATCTTTTCGAGATCATAGTGGCGGATGACTTTTCGGAAGATTATACAGTTGAAAGGGTCCGCAAGTGGGCAAAAGACCATGCCGGGCTTAACCTAAGCCTGCTGGAGGGAGGGCAAAACCTTAAGGACAACCACGGGAAAAAGAAAGCTATTGAGAGAGCTGTTGCCGTTGCATCAGGCGATATCATTCTGACCACGGATGCGGACACTTTTCGTGGTAAGTCCTGGATCCGTTCGATAGCAGGAGCCTTTAAAGACCAGGAGGTCAGGATGGTTTTGGGCCCGGTAGGTTTTAAAGGGGAGAAAGGGATATTCCAGAAAATCCAGATGATTGAATTTCTTGGCATCATGGGGGTAACGCAAGGATCGGCAAACCTGGGGCATGCGATGATGTGCAACGGGGCGAATCTCGCATACAGGAAACAGGCATTTTATGAAACCGGGGGATTCTCGGGAAACAGTGTTTTTCATTCGGGCGACGACCAGTTCCTGATGATGAAGTTCAGGAAGCGGTACGGGGGGAAATCGGTCGTTTTCCTTAATGCGAAAGAAGCCATAGTTCAAACATTACCATGTGCCAGTGTAAATGATTTCTGGGAGCAAAGATTAAGGTGGGTTTCGAAAAGCAGGGGGTATAGTGATGCAACAGTGATCACTGCCGGCCTGCTCACATTTGGGTTTCCATTTCTAATCCTCATAGGCGGTATTATAGGAATATTTCATCCCCTTATCCTCATCCTTGCATCTTCCTTATGGTTCGTAAAAATCCTTGCCGAATACCCCCTTGTATGGCTAACGGCCAGGTTCTTTGAGAAAAAGCATCTGTTGAATTATTATTTTGTGGCCCAGGTCTTCCAGTTCTTCTATTCCATCACCGTGGCCATTGCCGGGCAGTTCAGCATGTATTCCTGGAAGGGGAGAACTTTCAGAATGTAAGTTAATTCTATTAGAGAGCCTGCCTGAATTTCAATAAAGCTTCTGCTATTGAGAGGTCTTCGGGGTAAGTGATCTTGATATTATAAGGCTCTCCCGGGATGAGGCTGATGGGTTCACCTGAAGCCTCCAGAGTACTGGCATCGTCGGTGAAGGAATCCTGGTAATCCTGCTGATAAGCTTTGCGGATGAGGGCCAGGCTGAAAACCTGGGGGGTTTGGATAAGCATGAGGCTGCTGCGATCGATCGGGCTGTTGGAATTCAGATCAGTCTTTCGCACGGAATCAGTAACGGGCACTGCAGGTATCGCATTGCCAAAATGCAAGGCATGATCAAAAGCGCGTGAGATCAGGCCATGACCGACGATGGGCCTCACCCCGTCATGAACCGCCGCTAAGCCATCCGCAGTGATCAGCTTAAGAGCATTTTTTACCGAGTCAAAACGCATGGTCCCTCCTTCAGCAAGTGTATGGGGGATTTTGAAGGAATGCAAATTACAGAGCTCCTGCCAGGATGAAAACAACATAGCGGGGAGGGCAACAATGATTTTTACCGAGGCATCGTATTCATGAAAGGCGTTAATGGAATGCATTAATACCGGTTTGCCGGCCAAGAGCAGGAATTGCTTGGGAACAGCTGAATTCATGCGGTTGCCGGTACCCCCGGCTACGATGATGGCAAATCTATGCAATATATTAAAGAATAAGCATGGGATTGCCGTAAGTGAAGAACTTGTATTTCTTCTCAACGGCTTCTTCGTAGGACTTCATAGTGAAATCAAATCCCGCGAAAGCGGAAGTGAGCATCATCATAGGGGTCTGAGGAAGATGGAAATTTGTGATCATGCAGTTTGCTATGCTGAATTCGTATGGAGGAAAAATGAATTTATTGGTCCATCCTTTGAAGGGTTTCAGCATGCCTCCGACGGTAACTGAGGATTCTATGGCTTTCATGGTTGTAGTGCCAACAGCCACGATCTTTTTCTTGTCCATCTTGGCTTTGTTGACGATCTCGGCGGTTTCGGGTTCAATGATAACTTCTTCAGAATCCATTTTATGCTTGGTAAGGTCTTCCACATCGATGGTACGGAAGTTGCCCAGGCCGACATGCAAAGTGATCTCTGCGAACGAGACTCCTTTAAGTTCTAGCCGTTTCATGATCTCGCGGGTAAAATGCAGTCCAGCGGTAGGGGCGGCGACTGCGCCTTCATGCCTCGCAAAAATGGTCTGGTAGCGCTCGTTGTCTTCGTGGGTTACCGGACGGTTATGGATTTTTGGAAGCGGGGTTTCGCCCAGCTTCTGGATAGTCTTTTTAAACTCGTCATATGGTCCGTCGAAAAGGAAGCGTATAGTGCGCCCCCTGGAAGTAGTATTATCTATAACTTCAGCGACCAGGGTATCGTCATCGCCAAAATACAGTTTATTGCCGATCCTGATCTTGCGGGCAGGGTCTACCAAAACATCCCAAAGCCTGGATTCACGGTTTAGTTCTCTGAGGAGAAAAACCTCGATTTTGGCTCCGGTCTTTTCCTTTTCGCCATAGAGCCGGGCAGGAAAAACCTTGGTATTGTTGATGATGAAGACATCGCCATCGCCGAAATAATTCAGAATGTCTTTGAAATGTTTATGCTGAATGCTTTGCTTCCTGCGGTCGAGGACCATCATATTGACGTCGTCGCGGTGTTTGGGGGGATTATTGGCAATTAGTTCAGGAGGCAGATGGAAACGAAACTGAGAGAGCTTCATGCTGGAAGTTTAAAAAGGCGTGCAAAAGTAATGCTTTTTTCGCTGAATGTCAAACCTTTTTTCGCTTTTCTGTTATGGTGACTCCTTGAACAGGTCCTGAATTTCCTCGTAAGCCTTTAGCTGATAGCTTCTTAATCCGGCCTGGGAAGCAGCTTCCACATGCTGTATGGAGTCGTCGATAAAAAGGGTTTGAGGAGGATTAAGTTTGCCGTCGCGGATTACGTATTCGAATATTTCCCTGGATGGTTTCTGCAGGTGTATCTGGAATGAGAACCAGGTCTTTTCGAAAATGTCGGTAAATGAAGAATACCTGTAATTTTTGATGAAATCGCCCAGGAATTTGTTATAATGCACTTCGTTGGAATTGCTGAGAATGAATATCCTGTATGACTTCCTGACTTCTTCAAGAAGCTTTACCCTGGCAGCCGGGATATCCAGCATCATGGCATTCCAGGCTTCCAGGACTGCTTCATCTGTAACCCCCGGATGAAGTTGTTTTTTAAGGACGGAGATAAATTCCGGAACCGTGATTTTTCCGCCTTCTATCCTTCTGAAAACATCTTCCCCGTCTTCGACCGAATAAGAAGGATTAAATCCTTTGAAACCCAGGTTTCTGAATTTCATTTCCGAGAGTTTAAAATCGATATTGCAGATGACTCCCCCGAAATCAAAAATAATGTTATGGATTGGATGGTCCCGGGATACGGCAGAGGTTAGTTTGAGCATTGTTCCGAGCTTTCGCATTGCAAAGATGGCAAAATATTTTTACCTTTGCACCCCAAAAATCAATTAAACCGATTCGGTTTGCTCCCGGGCGGCTGATCTTTTTGTTGATGAGGGCCCATAGCTCAGACGGTTAGAGCAGCTGACTCATAATCAGCGGGTCACAGGTTCAAGTCCTGTTGGGCCCACCCTCAAAATCAACCACTTACAACGATTTTTATTGTAAGTGGTTTTTTATTGGTTACTGAACCGGCCGGCATCAGTGACCACCTTCTGCCGATTTATATTGACCACATTACAATGTTAGCAATCAATAAAATGAGATGGTCAAGTTGTTCCGGCGAAGGCTGGTCAAAGCCGGCGTTTCTTCCAAGTACATGAAAATAACAGTACGCAGATCATGAATGCTTTTGTTTTCATGGACGTAAGATTTAAAATTTGTTTCAAATAAAAATGGTTATATTATAGATTCCCATTTCACTTAACAAACATGAAAATATCATCAAATCATCCGTTATATAAAATTCAATATCTAAAGATCTTTTACCTGTTGAAAAACCTTCCAACCTGCTCATTAAAATCATCTTTGAACTGAATGAGGGTTCCATGCCCCGAGCCGGGTAAGATCCAAAGAAGCCCTTTGGAAACGGATTGATAAATTTCAAGTGTATGCGAAGGCTTGATCACATCGTGATCACCACCGATGACCAGGATTGGGCATTTAATCGAATACAAAGCCTTATGGGAAATATCGGGCTGATCTATCATCAGTTGGGTGAGCTTGATCTGGTTTTTGATATCAGGGGACTGTTTCTGTTGCTTTAACTGCTTTACCTGTTGAATCATACCCTGGAATTCGGCATTTGAAAGGGCCGATGTGTCAGGCCGGATGTTGGCACCCGTTATAGCCATTCTTTTAACTTTTTCGGGATGGCGGATGGCCAGCAGCAAACCGATGATACCTCCGTCGCTCCATCCGATAACATAAGCAGAATCGAGATGCAGGGATTCCAAAAGTGCATTCATGTCGTCGGCCATCATCTCGTACGACAGCGAGTCGGATGGATCAGCCGATTTTCCCTGCGATCGGCTGTCAGCAGCAATCACATGGTAATTTTTTGAAAAATAAGGGACTTGTCCCGCCATCGAACCTATAGATCCTCCGTTACCGTGGATAAGCAACATCGGTTTTCCTTTTCCATAGGATTCGTAATAAATATCAATGCCGCGGATCTTCAGAAACCGTCCTTTCTCAGGATTGTTGCCGATCTTTGAAAAATCATCACCCAGGTTCCCGGCCTGGCTGAAAAGGATGGCAGGAGCACCCAGGAATGCCAAAAAAACTAATACAGTGAAAGCTTTTTTCATCGATGAAAATTTACATTCGCCGGTTATAATGGTTAATTGTCTTTGATTACCAGTTTGGCTGAAAAACTATTATTGTCCTGTTCCAGCCTGATGAAATAGATTCCGCATGGCAGGTTGTCACGATGGAAAGTAACTGACTGCCCGGAGATATGCTTAATTTGCTTTGCCGCTTGTCCGCATGAGTTGTAAACTGTCAGGGTTGCATCTTTCAGGATTCTGCCTGATTGCAGGGTGGTCTCAGAGAAGAATGGATTGGGATTAACAGATAGGGTGGTTCCTTCATTGCTTCGTTCGCTTACAGCAGACACATTACTGGTGATTCTGTTCGTATGAGTCCATTCATGGGTATAAGTGCTTGTTTTATCAATACCGCTCAGCATAAAACTATAGGTTCCGACATGCAATCCTTCACCGAACCATGGGTTCATAAAATAAATGCTGTCGCCCTTGATTCCATGCCCGACAATAAAATGCCCGTTGACGGTACCTACCCAGCCCCAGCGGATAACGAACAACCTGTTTTTCTGAATATCTGCAGTAATCTCATTCTCGGTTAATGCAGCAGAAACCCCGGTGTTCTGAAGGTTACCAAAGTGAACCAGTATTTCCTGGATACTACCGGGTTCTCCCCAGCTGTAATTCCAGTAATTACAACCCTGGCTCGCATCAGTACAACAATTCACACTGCCGTAATCGTGCCATGTCTTAGGTGTTGCTCTTACCCATTCGGCTATGCCGCATTGTGTTGTGTCAAACCCGTAATATTCAAGTATTGTTTTTGAGCAGGCAGCCCAACACCATTGATTATACTCCTGCTCATTATTCCTGACATTTAATACCTGTGCCCGGGAAGTAAAAAGAAGACAGCACAGTATGGCCGAAAATAAAAGTGATTTTTTCATGAGATAATTTCTTTTACTGTTTATAATCATTTGCCTTGTTGATAACATCCATCGTTTCGGCATAAAAAACAGCGATAGTTGTTTTTAAAGGTTTCCCCTCATTCAATTGAAATATGGGTTGTAATGAAGCAGTGTTAATCTCAACAACAACATCAGCTTTGTTTTGTTTGCAAAGAGAGGTGAAATTGGTCGTGATATAATCCCGTTCTAAAAACGTATTCCGCATTATAATATGCTGGCTTGTATTGTCAGGGTATAATGTTTCAAACTCCTGGATTTTTTGAGCAAGCACATTCCCTCCAAAGTCAACAGCCTCAGCTTTTCCCTTATTCATCTGCACGGTGAGCAAGGTCACATAATGACCATCCACCGAGACAGGTACACGCCATTCATTACCGGGGAAAAACGTCAGCTGGTTGTTCTTATAAGACAGATAAAAGGTTTGATAAGGTTCTTCAATTTTAATTTTTGAAAAATCACTCCTGGTATTGAAACCATAATCTTTTTCTCTCCCTTCAGGAATCAGGTTCAGGAATGATAAGGCTTTAAGCGAAGCTTCCTCCCTCACCAATAGAGTTGTATTAAGGTCTTGCGCGCTTAGTCTTAATGAAATCAAAAAGACGAATAACAGGTAATAAGTTTTTGTGTTCATGATCTTTATTTTTCATGATGTGTTGATCATTTTAAAAAGCATTTCAGTTCAGGCTATGATCCTGGCGGCAGGCAACACAAATATAAGCTAATTTTCGCAAATAACAAATTGAAACTGCGCTTGTAAAGAATTGAAAAAAGCAAGAAAGCCTACCATTCCATCCTTCGAATTAATGCAAATACCTTATTTGGGAATCATGCTTCCCGGCTATTTCTGCCTGGCAGGAAAAGGGTGCAAACGTACGAGCACTATCCTTATCAAACAGGGATTCGACGGAACCATCCAGGAAGTCAGCTGCTTGCCAATCAGCGTATCTTCGACTGGCTTGACGAGACATTTGCAGAAATTAAAAAGTAAGAGGAACGAGTTTACAATCCCTTATGCAAGGCATACCGCAGCCGTATCTCCCGTTCACGGCTTTTATCTGTAATGAAAACGATAGTTCTTCCGTCATCGAGCAAAACAGGGAATTTATCTGCTACTGATCCAACTTCTTGGAATCTTCAAACGGTGACTGATACATCGAAAAATAGTAATCGAGGAACAAAAAATAATAAATGGATAGAATAGCAGCCCGGTTGTTTAATGGTCGATCATTTAGAAAGTTATAATAATCCTTTGGAATAGGTTTATCAATGTTGCGCATTCTTCTCATCATCATGGGTTCACTGATTTTCAGCGAATAAGAAAAATACCGAATATCGCTTTCTTCATATTCCGAAAACCATTTGGGCAGAATGCTCTTTTTATTATAATCCTGTAAATAAACCAGCTCCAACTGGGTAAGACTGTCCACTACTTTATTGAATGATGCAAAATCGGGAGCCGTGTTAGCGGTTAAACCTTTTACTCCGATAAAATTGCTTTGATGAAAAAAGAGTTCTTTATTCTTATAATAATCTGATAGTTGCGCCCATCTGCCTGAGTATTTTATGCACCTTGGTGTTTGTTCCTTTTTTGAAAAATCCACATTAATTCGAAGAGTATCATACGGAACAAGAAAACAAGTGGTGCTTTGATTACTATTAAATAGTATGGTATCTGAGGGAAAGGTTGCCGATTTGGATGAAGCAAATCCAATGCTGAGGTTTACCTTCTGGGGCATCTGCGTTTTCAGATTCAGGTATTTTTTTCCATTCCCTTTAAATTTTATCGGGTCGGTATTAATGTAATCATTTGGAAAGAAATTATAGAAACTCACCTGGAGCATCATTGAATCAACTGCATTCTGATAATTAATCTCGATAGTGCTGCTGGCATTGAAATCGATGAGATGTGAAACTGTATCATGTTTGCTTTGCCCGGTACAAATAGTTAAGGCACCAGAGACAAGTAAAAGCGATATGAGGGTAAACTGCCTCATTCTTGATTCTCAATCAGATTAACTAAGAATAGTCGGTTATTATTCAGGTATCATTCAACCTCAATCAATTTTGACATCGCCCGTATAGGATGTACTTCATACGAATGAAGCCCGTTTGCCGGGTCATTTACAAGAAGATCGTTAAGCTGCTCCTCACTATCTGCCTGAATTACACCAACACCAAACCCTCCCTTAAGATCACCAACTAAACCGATGACGATAGCTGTTCCGGATTGAATATAAGGCTTCCAGTATTCTATGTGCTTCGCCATGATTGCTCGCTCATCCTCAGTCATATCCATTCTGAAGGATGCCCTGGGAGGGTTTAGCTTTAAAAAATATTGCTGTTTTGACATGGGTCAAAATTGTTTTCGTTAAGATTTTGTTGTATGATTTTAATCTTTCCAGTTCCACCACTTCAGTTTCTCCGGGTCACGTATTTCAGGTTTTGTTTCGGCAAAGTATATCGCACAGCGAAAAGAGTATAACAGACATCGATCCTGCACTACTCCGGCATATCTGTTTGACTGGTCATATATAACATCAGGGTCTTTCCCGATCAGGTCGTCCGGGCATTTGATCCCGATGTTCCAAAGATCATTGGCAATGGATTTCCCGATGCCCGGGATGGTCATTAGTTCTTGTAGGGATTGTTCCTTACTCATCTTCTACGAAAACAGTGTCACAAGCTTAACAGGAATAATGATGTCAAAGTTAATTATAAAACACAAGCCATCCAGGTGGCAGAGTTGAACTTGACTTTCCGGCATCCGAGTATTCTAATTTATACAACCCATTTCTCAAATATGGAGGTGGACCACGAGTTTATATTTTTAGAGTGTTAAAATATGACTACATGCTTATTTATTTGTGCGGAAGTGACGGAGGAGGCGGATATGGGGTTTTATGGATTTTTAAAAATGGAAAATACATTACAAGAATTGTCGAAGAATTATGTTGACTTTTTACTGCGGCCAACATGCCGCTTACCGCAACAAAGTTAATGTAAGGTTGCTTAGCAAAGGCGCTGCCCTTACTGCACTTGCTGGCCTTGCCATCCCAAAAATCTCAACCCCAAATAACCTAATCACCCATGACCAAATCCGAAATCATCGAACAAATCGTCGCCACGACCGGCATCGAAAAACCAGCAGTAACAGCAACTGTGGAAGCCCTAATGAAGACAATTAAGGAATCCATGGTAAAGGGCGAGAACGTTTACCTATGGGGCTTTGGCACGTTCCAATTGAAGACACGGGCTGCCAAGACCGGCAGGAATATCAGCAAGGGGACATTCGTGAAGATTCCAGCTCATGTGATTCCAGCGTTTAAGCCAGCAAAGTATATCTCTTTGATTGACATCTCCACTAATCACAATAATTAACAATAATCTGAAAGTCCGAATTGAAAATAAGCAGACTCATTGCGTTCGACACTTGTTGATTTTCGATTGCAAGTAGAGCGAATCACTATAACTACCAAACATAACTTCTTTTATCAATCCCTTTGAATCAACAATCAGTGTTGTTGGTAATATGTTGATTTTTAATTTTGTAGATAATTGTTGTTGGTTAGGGATTATTGTTAATTCAGACTTGTTTTTTTTAAGAAATTTAGATAGAACTTCACTACTCTCAGTTGATAATGCAAAAAATATTATGTCAGGATTTTTTGCTTTGAGGGAGTTTAAAAAAGGAATTTCTTTTACACAGGGAACACAAGAGGTTGACCAAAAATGAAATATTACAATTTTCCCCTCAACTTTTTTATTATTCCATTTAATGTCATCGATATCTGTAAAAGAAAATTTTTGTAATGGAGTGTTAAGAAATTGCTTAACTGGCCTGTCGTGTTCAACCAATGAGAGTAAGCCATTCGCACTATCCAATTGAATATCGTAAGAATTAGTATTCAATCTCTCTTGAAATACTTCTGCGGTGATTGAATGCCCATATTCATCGTTGTATACTTTAATCGGAACAGGCAGCTTCTTAGAAGCACTTACACAAACCTTCTGCGCCCATGAAAATGAAAGTATTGGTAGAAGACATAAAATGACGAATAACCTTCGCATGTAATTTCTTGTTTTAATGAAACTCACAATTGCATTTTACAGGAAAACTTATCATTTAAAAGCAATTAGATTTGCTCCCTTAAAAGATTAAGGGATTAATTTGAGTTAATCGTCACATTCAAGGTACACTTATTAGGACCTTGTGTACATCCGCATGATACAGTAGAACCACCTATGGTATAAGTCATAGCACAAGTACAAGTACCTGTACAAGAATATGTAATTATACCTTGTGCCTCAGTAGATTTCGTTTGTTGACGCCCTCCCATGACACAGATTATTTGCTTTGAGATTAATGTGGAACAAGTTATATAAAATTCATATGCTAATGTCGAATCATTTGATTCCAACTCAGAATACTGATCAATTGAGAACCTTGAAATAGTTTGATCGTACTTTTGCTGTAAATGGCTAAGAATAGATGAACCAAATATACTTCGGAGATCTTGTTCTGAGCTAACTGTGTCTTTTAATACAATCTTGTTATTCGTGCTTTGTGTCGTTTCCTTTTTACCACAATTGGTAATTAGCATTATCATCAACATTGTGGATAAAAGAATAACTGGTAAACCTAACCACCGAGTTATTAATAAATTCGTTTTCATATCAGTTCTAATTAGAGTCTGTCTATACAGTCCCCCATTTTTGTTAACAACCCGTCGATTTTCTGCGACGAAGGGGGATTTTTCCAAGCAAAAAACGGTATTGATGGTAAATGGCCTAGCCCATTGTTAATTTCTTCG